>Ga0209712_10004010_pt1 | contig 11850 bp, 12 predicted proteins | sample ArcOceMetagenome_FD_187443 | JGI IMG/M metagenome (GOLD analysis project Ga0209712, IMG submission 187443) | Marine eukaryotic phytoplankton communities from Arctic Ocean - Arctic Ocean - Greenland ARC118M Metagenome (SPAdes) (version 2) | ecosystem: Environmental > Aquatic > Marine > Oceanic...
ATGTTCATTGGTAGGTCTTCAACCGCTTGCAGCATTTTGCCAATGTGCCACGGACCCGGAGTACAAGTTGTGGCATTGGTGCCTGTGGCCGGGCCAGTACCACCGCCAAGCATGGTGGTAACACCGCTCATTAATGCTTCTTCTATTTGTTGCGGGCAAATAAAATGAATGTGCGCATCGATTCCACCAGGGGTTACGATTTGCCCTTCGCCAGCAATGACTTCTGTGCCTGGGCCCACTTCAATGGTGATGCCCTCTTGAGTATCTGGGTTACCCGCTTTACCAATGGCATGAATGCGCCCGCCTTTAATAGCAAGATCGGCTTTCACAATGCCCCAGTAATCTAAAATCAATGCATTGGTAATGACTGTATCTGGAATGTCACCGGCAGCATGAGCGGTTTGACTTTGACCCATGCCATCACGAATCACTTTACCGCCGCCGAATTTCACTTCGTCGCCATACACGGTGTAATCTTTTTCTGGGGTAATGAATAATTCTGTATCCCCCAAACGTACTTTGTCGCCAACAGTCGGCCCGTACATATCGGCATATGCTTTTCTGCTAATTTTAGCCATGACTATAATGCCCCCTGTATTTCACCACGGAATCCGTAGATTTCTTTTTTACCGGCAAATTCTACTAATTCAACTTCACGGGTTTGGCCTGGCTCAAAACGCACAGCGGTGCCTGCTGCAATATTTAAACGAAAGCCTCTGGTTTTTTCTTTTTCAAATTTTAAGGCTGGGTTCACTTCATAAAAATGATAATGGCTGCCCACCTGAATCGGACGATCACCCATATTCGCCACTTCAACCGTGACCGTTTTGCGGCCAACGTTTAATTCAATCTCGCCATCAGCGCTGATTAATTCACCTGGAATCATGTTATTCCCTTTATTTTTATTCGAAGTGCGCTTTTGACAGCTAATTAACATTACAACTTTAGCTGCCTACACCCCTATTTTTAATTTCAAACTTCTAAAGGATCGTTTGCGAGGCAGTCAGAGCAAGGCACAAATTTCAATCTCGTGAGGCGCATAGCGGAGCTATGTAACGAATGAGATTTAATTTTTAACGCAGCTCTGGCAACGCAGCTAGATCCAATCGATTAAGCGATTAAGCGATTGGGTTGTGTACCGTGACCAGTTTCGTGCCATCTGGAAAGGTAGCTTCTACCTGTACCTCATGGATCATTTCTGCGATGCCATCCATTACTTGCTCCGCCGATATTACTTGGCGCCCAGCGTTCATTAGTTCCGCTACGGTGCGGCCATCACGTGCACCTTCAATTATAAAATTACTGATTAATGCGATGCTCTCTGGGTAGTTTAATTTTACCCCTCGATCCAAACGCTTTTGTGCAAGCTCACCCGCCATAAATAATAAAAGTTTGTCTTTTTCTCTTGGGGATAATTCCATGGGGCTACCTTATTTTTAGTATTCTGTTTGATCGCTAAGCATATTGTTTAGCGATTTATAAATTCAGTCGATGCCTAGGTGCGCCAAATACGCGGGGCACACGCTTCGCGCTTTAATACACTGGGGCGCAATATTTCCCATAACTCTTCAAACACATTACGAGCTTGCTGGGCTTTGTCGCCTAAAATACGTGCAATAAATACATTGGGCTTTTGCGTCACGGCAATGCGAGCGGGTGATATTTGCTCATTCACTTGTGCTTGCCACTGCGCTAAATCAAATTCTTTATTTGTCTGTGTTAATAATGACACTACATCACGGTTAATCACAAAACTGCCAAATACACTTTTACCTTGAAAGCCCGCCATGCTTGTTTGTAAATCACTTGGGGCTGTTAGCACCAGTCGATCCATAAACAATGGCTTGCCGTCGTGTGTGATCGACAAGCTTTGAGTCAGCTCACCGGCTTCAAACATTTCATCGCTTTCGAAGCGTCCAAGGCAGGTCAGTTCCCAACCTATAAACAAACCGCTGCCTTGTATTTGCACTTCGGTATTTAACTGGCCATAAGCACCATCAAAGACAATGTTTTCTTGCGGTAGATATTCCAGCGAGGCGCCATCCGCAATTTTAATGTCCACCATTTGAGATTGTTTTAGACCGCTAATATTGCGATACATTTTGCCCGCAGAGGGCGTGGTCATTAGCACCTTGCTATTGGCCTTGGCATCCAGTTGGATCGATAGTTTGTCACCACCAACCAAGCCTCCCGGTGGGTGCAATAAATACAGGTGTAATAAATCCGCCCCTTCTGGATAAAACGGGCGCTGCACTCTTAACGGGCCGTAATGCTCTGTTTGGCCTAGGATGGTTTTATCTGATTTGGCTTTGAATTCGCCACTAAACTTAGCTAGCCAGCGCTTACTATCAAGGGGGGCTGCTTTAACAGCGTGGGCTGCGTGGGTATTCATGCACTAACTCGCGTTCAATTATCTGGCCAGTGAAAATGGCGCAGAATACCTGACTAAATAGTCAGGTACAATTTTAATTATTATTGGTCTTAATATTAGATAGCTAACAAACGCTGTACATCGTCCGAACTGTTTAAGTGGGCTTTATCACCTGATGCCACCACACGGCCACGTTCTAAAATAATGTAGTCATCTGCCAAGGCTGTGGCAAAGTCCAAATATTGCTCCACCAGTACAATGGCCATATTTCCACGTTCACGCAACAGTTCTATGACTCGCTGAATGTCTTTGATGATAGATGGCTGAATGCCCTCAGTAGGCTCATCTAATATGAGCATTTTGGGGCGCAATAATAAGGCGCGGGCAATGGCCAACTGTTGTTGCTGGCCGCCACTTAAATCACCACCGCGACGATGCAGCATTTGTTTTAATACGGGGAACAGCTCAAACACCTCTTCATCAATGAAGCGGTCTTTTTTCTTTAAACTGGAAAACGCCGTTTTTAGATTTTCTTCAACGGTTAGTTGCGAAAAAATATCACGACCCTGTGGCACATACGCAATGCCGTTTTTGGCGCGGTCATAGGGCGCATCTTTATTGATGTTATCCCCTAACCAAACGATCTCACCATTTTTTGCAGGCATATGCCCTGACAGAGCTTTCATTAGTGTGGTTTTACCCACACCGTTGCGCCCCAATACACAGGTGACTTTGCCGATCTCTGCTTTCATGGACACTTCATATAAAGCTTGGCTGGCACCGTACGACACATCTAAATCTTTAACTTCTAACATGTTAGCGCCCTAAATAAACTTCAATTACTTTTTGATTGTTCTGAACACTTTCTAGAGAACCTTCAGCCAATACACTGCCTTCATGTAAAACCGTCACTTTGCACTCTAAGGCTTTTATAAAGTCCATGTCGTGTTCTACCACCACTAACGAATGTTTTTTCGCCAATTTTTTAAATAGCTCGGCGGTTTTCATGGTTTCTTCATCTGTCATGCCAGCGGCTGGCTCATCAATCAGCAACAATTCAGGCTCTTGTGAAATCAGCATGCCGATTTCTAACCACTGCTTTTGACCGTGTGACAAATTGGCAGCTAGATCCTCTTGGCGATCGCTCAGTGCAATCAACTCTAAGATGTCATCGATTTTTTGTTTTTTCTCAGCGGTGAGTTTATGGAACAGGGCCTGCCATACACCACGGCCACCTTTTAATGAAAGCTCCAAGTTTTCAAATACCGTTAGGCTTTCAATCACACTTGGTTTTTGAAATTTTCGGCCCACACCTAAGTTAGCCACAGCGGCTTCATCGTATTGTGTAAGGTCTAATTCATTATTAAAAATCACCGAGCCCGAATCAGGTTTTGTTTTACCAGTAATGATATCCATCATGGTGGTTTTACCGGCGCCGTTTGGCCCGATAATCGCGCGCATTTCGCCAGGTTCGATATACAGAGATAAATTATTGATGGCTTTAAAGCCATCAAAGCTCACGCTTACACCGTCCATGTAGAGAGCGTATTCTTTTTCAATATGTTTAGGGATAGCCAAACTCATTGTTACGCTCCTTTCACTGTTAGTTTATTTTTCATGAAGGTATAAACCTGACTGGCTTTACCTTCACCTTGCTGTATTTGTTTTACAAACCCTACGATGCCTTTTGGTAAATACAGTGTGGTCATCACAAACAAACCACCCAACATAAACAACCATAATTCGGCAAACGCACCAGTAAAATAAGTTTTAGCGTAGTTAACCGCAATGGCACCAATCACAGCACCAAACAATGTACCGCGGCCGCCAACGGCTACCCAAATAATCATTTCGATAGAATTAATCGGTGAAAACTCACCAGGGTTAATAATGCCCACTTGCGGCACATACAAGGCCCCTGCAATGCCTGCCAACATGGCTGAAATCACAAAGACAAACAGTTTGTAGTTTTCAACTCGGTATCCTACAAATCGTGTGCGCATTTCCGCGTCACGGATGCTCACAAGTACACGGCCTAATTTTGAGGTGGTAATTAATCGGCAAATTAAATAACCAATAATAAGTGCCACTACTGATGCAATGAACAAAGCAGCGCGGGTGTTATCACTTTGTAAATCAAAGCCTAGAATGTCTTTAAAGTCGGTTAAACCATTATTGCCACCAAAGCCCATGTCATTGCGGAAAAACGCTAACAACAATGCATACGTTAAGGCCTGGGTAATAATAGAAAAATACACACCCGTTACACGAGAGCGAAACGCTAACCAACCAAATACAAACGCTAAAATACCTGGAGCCGCTAATACCATGATCATTGAGAACCAAAACTGATCAAAGCCAAACCAGTACCAAGGTAACTCGCTCCAGTTTAGAAACACCATAAAGTCAGGCAGCTCTGCATTACCGTACACACCACGGTCGCCAATTTGGCGCATCAAATACATACCCATGGCGTAACCGCCCAGCGCAAAAAACGCACCGTGGCCCAAACTTAATATGCCGCAATATCCCCATATTAAATCCACCGCCAAAGCTAAAAGTGCGTAGCATAAATATTTACCCATTAGGGTTAATGTGTAGGTAGACACATGAAAAATGCTGTCCGTTGGGAAAAATAAATTCCCTACAGGCATCAGTACTGCCAATGCGATCAGCGCCATAATTAAGCGCTGGCCACCTTTATCACCCACTAACAACGTGGCTAACGGACCCAGTTTTAAACCTGTTTGATTTGAAGGTGCTTGATTGATTGTGCTCATGATTAATCCTCCACCGCGCGACCTTTAAGGGCAAACAAACCCCTTGGTCTTTTTTGAATGAATAAAATAATCGCGACTAACACAATAATTTTTGCTAAAACAGCACCGGCCATTGGCTCGAATAATTTGTTGGCAACACCTAACGACATAGCGCCAACTAATGTGCCCCACAAATTACCTACACCACCAAATACCACAACCATAAAGCTGTCGATGATATAAGCCTGACCTAAGTTTGGCCCCACGTTGGTTAACTGGGAAAGCGCCACACCAGCAATACCCGCAATGCCCGAACCTAAACCAAAGGTTAAGGCATCAACCCAACCGGTTTTAATACCCATAGAACTGGCCATTGGACGGTTCATGGTAACGGCGCGCATTTGCAAACCAAATAACGTTCTTTTCAATACTAAGGCTAATGCAGCCAATACTAATAAGCTGAAAATAATGATGTATAAACGGTTATAGGTAAGTGCCAAACCATCGTTAACCATAAAGCTGCCTGCCATCCAATCCGGTGTTACTACGTCTTGGTTTAGCGGGCCAAATAATGAGCGCACGGCTTGCTGTAAAATTAAGCTGATACCAAAAGTGGCCAATAAAGTTTCTAACGTGCGTCCGTATAAATGACGAATAACCAAACGCTCAATTAATACACCCACCAAACCCGAAACTAAAAACGCAGCCGGAATTGCCACAACCAAAGACATACCAATGTTGTCAGGCATAAGTTGCTGAATCACAAATGTGGTGTAAGCCCCTAACATGATCATCTCACCATGGGCCATATTGATGACGCCCATCACACCAAAGGTAATGGCTAGGCCAATGGCCGCAAGTAACAGTACTGCGCCTAAGGCAATACCAAAATACACATTTTCTAATACCGCATTCAGCTTCATCATTTCGTTGATGTCGTTTAATGTGGTTTGCGCCAAGGTTAGCTCTTTTAAGTCGTAGGCTTCTGGATTGGCTTCATAGTTTGATATGAATGAATACAATGCATTACGTGTTTCTTGGAATAATGAACCGTCTAATGTTTCTAATGCAGCTAAACGCTCAGTGCTAATCACACTATCAAGGGTAACAATGGCTTGGGCCGTTAATAGGATTGTTTTAATGCGTTCTGTTTTTTCAGTGGAAAGCGCTAACTCGATAATATCGATATTGCTGGCATCCGCATTTTTTAATAGCTCTAGAGATGCATGCTCACGCACATCGGCGTCTTGCGAGGTAATTTGAAGCTTAGAAATAAGGCTATTAAGAGTGCGGCGTAAGCTATTGTTAATGCCTATTTTTTTCAGCTTACGTTTTTTGTACTCACCCAGTGCTTCGCCTGTAATGGCATCAACGGCTGAATATTTTTTGTTTTCTAGTTTTTCTCTATACACCACTTGTTTTGTTTTTTTAATGTAAAACAACTGGCCTTTAAATAAGTCTTGGAATAACCCCAATGTGTTTTTGTCATCCAGTGCGGCCATTTTATTAAGAATGACGGCTTTCTCTTTATAGCTGGATTTGGGTAATTGATTTAACAATGAGACTTGTGAATCAACATTACTGCTTTGTAAGCCAGTGGAATCAGTATTGGCATATACATTACCGCTCAATGCGAATACGCACAGCAATAATGCTTGGATGAATTTCATGGGAAAACCTTGGGATTAAATGAATGCGGTGTGATATTTCTAACGTATTAAAAATATCACTGAGCATGAAAAACAAACTGTTAAAGCATGGCCTAAACCATGCTTTAACGATTGGTGTTTATTTTTCAGTTCTAAAAGCGAATTATTCAGCCGCTACTTCAGAACCTGCACATACTTTTGTTACTGTGTTGTAGTTACCGCAGCTAACTGGAGCAGTCCAATCAGACATTAGGTTTTTACTTTCAGGAAGGAAATCAGTCCATGCATCGCCTTTCACTTCGCCTTCAGTCTGCCAAACAATGTCAAACTGACCGTCTTCTTGGATTTCGCCAATTAGTACAGGCTTAGAAAGGTGGTGGTTAGTATTCATTACCGCAGTACCGCCAGTTAAGTTAGGTACTTCGATTCCGTACATAGCTGTACGCACGTCGTCTACTTTTACAGACTTCGCTTTTTCAACGGCTTTTGCCCACATTTCAAAGCCAATGTAAGTGGCTTCCATTGGGTCATTGGTCGTGCGCTCGTCGTTTTTAGTATATGCCTGCCATTGTTCGATGAACTCATCGTTTAGATCAGATTCAGCAGACTGGAAGTAGTTCCAAGCCGCTAGGTGACCTACAAGTGGTTTAGTATCAAAACCAGATAGCTCTTCTTCACCTACAGAAAACGCCACAACTGGAATGTCTTCAGCGCTGATGCCTTGGTTCGCTAGCTCTTTATAGAAAGGTACGTTTGCATCGCCATTGATGGTTGAAACAACCGCTGTCTTTTTACCTTGTGAACCAAATTTTTTCACGTCAGAAACAATTGTCTGCCAATCAGAGTGGCCAAACGGTGTGTAGTTAACAAGGATGTCTTCGTCTTTAACACCTTTGCTTTTTAAATAGCTTTTAAGAATTTTGTTGGTTGTACGTGGGTAAACATAATCGGTACCGGCTAGTACCCAACGTTTAGCACCTACTTCATCCATTAAATAATCAACAGCAGGGATGGCTTGCTGGTTTGGCGCTGCGCCTGTGTAGAAAACATTTTTAGAAGATTCTTCACCTTCATATTGAACAGGGTAAAACATTAAGCCGTTTAGCTCTTCGATCACTGGTAATACAGATTTACGAGATACAGAAGTCCAGCAACCAAAAATAACGTCTACTTTTTCTTTTGCTAAAAGCTCACGGGTTTTTTCCGCGAATAACGGCCAGTTAGATGCAGGGTCAACTACAACCGCTTCTAATTTTTTACCTAACAAACCACCTTTTTTATTTTGCTCTTCGATCTGCATTAAAACAGTATCTTTAAGTGTTGTTTCAGAGATAGCCATGGTGCCAGACAAGGAGTGAAGCACACCCACTTTAATAGTATCTGATGCTTGAGCAATGGCAGCACCCAATGTTAGAGCAGCAATACCCGCTACTTTACCTATGGTGTTTAGCATTTTTATTGTTCCTATTTATATGTGTGACCGAATTTGGCTAAACAGGGTAGAGCAAAGGCTATGCCATGAATGATTTTTGAGGCGTGGACTGGCTTTTTGATAATTAGCTTTAAACTTTGTGCACTTTTTTAACTCAGTTTTCACTTGCCTGCTTTTCTTTAGTGCGCACTTTTTACGCAAAAATAGTGATATTTAAAATTCTGCACTGCATTTTTTAGAAGTTTGCACGGCAATTGCGCAATTAGATGGGAATAACAAAAATAGAAAGGAAATAAAAAAGGGCGCCTAAGCACCCTTGGTATTTTTACAAAGCTTGTAAAAATTATACTGCGTCGCTGCCCGTTTCACCGGTACGAATTCGAATGATCTGCTCTAGAGACGTAACGAAGATTTTACCATCACCGATTTTGCCAGTATTGGCAGCAGAGCTAACCGCTTCGATTACTTTATCAGTAAGGGAATCATCAATAGCAATTTCTAGTTTAACTTTTGGAAGAAAGTCTACAACGTACTCAGCACCACGATATAGCTCAGTGTGACCTTTCTGACGACCAAAACCTTTAACTTCTGTAACGGTAACACCTTGTACACCAATTTCAGATAGCGCTTCACGCACGTCATCTAATTTGAATGGCTTAATTACGGCCGTAACTAATTTCATATCTTACTCCTAAATTTTAATCGCCAGCCACATAGTGGCGGCACCCTCTAACTAATTTAACTTAGTATTCTATTTGGACCATGGAGTCACTCGCTAATCTGAGTATCCATCATCGTTGTAAACATTGCCAAGCCCATATAAATACACTTAGCAGTAAATCATTTCGCTCTGGCTTATGGGCTTAATAGTATGTGTTTAGGCAATATAATATACCCCACATATAACGCTAAACCACTGACTTAAGTTATGTATAGCGCACAATAACCTTATTGAAACTTACCTTTTTGCTGAACCTTTTGTGACGGTTCAAGGCGTTTCTATACGCACCAATAAGGCACCTAGCCGAACCCATATTGTAGCCATGCTTATATGAATGCACCAATATGAATCTATAAAGGGTTTTATCTCTTTGTTCGCCTTTGATTTCAAGTCCTTTTAGAGAAATTGTCTATTTTCACCTCATTTTCGCTATTTGTTAGGCACCAAAATAATCTCTGGTCAAAAAATGCCGGTCACTTTGTATTGGTGTCCTATGCTGACTGCTTTATATTGTGCTCACTTCTCATATTTATTATTTACAAGGAATTTTGGTTTTGGCAAAGCTCATCATGGAACTGGATAACTTAAAGCTGCTTGAAACCGGCGCGGCCAACGATAAAGCCACCAGCAATATTGTGGTGGTGCGCTTTTTACACCCTAACTACCAACAAGCTGAAATTACCGCGTCTCTTACGGCCAAATTAAAAGATGGCATTGCGCTAACAGATAATCAAAACTGGCTAAGCGCCATACAAGAAACCCCTACTCATAGCTGGTTGGCAAAAAGTCTATTTGAAGGTGAAAGCTTTGTGAAAGTGCAGGTATTGCACGCAAAAGAAGCCAGCACCGCTGACAAACTGGCCGGTAAAATAGTAAAAGCCGGCATTGATGGCTTTTTATCCATGATGCCACTGGGGGATTCCATTCAAGACGGACTAAGCAGCGGTTTAGATAAATTAGAATTTGAACCCAAAGACAGCGAACACGTCATTGCCCAAGGCCTTGCAAAGATCATGGTGAATGCCGACGGCCAAGTGCAGTTTTTCGATTTAGACGCTAACCCGATTGAATCCATCAGCTTAACTGCCCCAGCCAAAGTCACCACCCCACAACGCATTATGAAGCAAGGCGCCTTTGAAGGCTGGGAGAAAGTCACCCTGATTGAAAAAGGTGCGGCAAACGGATTTATCACCATATGAATCATGCAAAGCAAACGTCATAGGCCTGCAGCCTATGTTAAACTGCCCGCAATATATTTTATCTTCGAGCCGATTATGAAAACTGAACTACTTGAAAAACTGGCCAGCCAAATCAGCCAGCTAGTGCCACAAGCCAACGCCGACGATTTGAAAAAGAATATTCAGCAAGTATTGGCGCGCCAGCTAAACAAACTGGATGTGGTCAGCCGCGATGAGTTTGATGCGCAGCAAGCAGTGTTATTGCGCACCCGTGAAAAATTAGAAGCATTAGAAAAAATTGTTAAAGAGTTAGAAGACAAGGTTAGCTAATCCAGAGAAGTCTTTATGACTGCTGCCTCGTGACTATCTAGGTAGCCTTGAAAAAGTCGTTAAAGAATTGGAAGACAAGGTTAGCCAATAACCCATAAAACTAAGCCGTCACTCTAGGGCTTACAGTTTTTCAGCCTTTTGACTGACAGCTCTGAGCCCACTTATTTGCCAGAATCAATGCTTTAGTAGATAGCTATCAAGGATGATGCATGTCGCTGGCTGTGATTGTTTCTCGCGCAAAAGTGGGGGTGGATGCCCCACTGGTTCATGTGGAAACCCATCTCTCTAATGGGCTACCGTCGTTTTCTATTGTGGGTTTGCCTGAAACCGCGGTCAAAGAAAGCAAAGACCGTGTTCGCAGCGCCATTTTAAATTCTGGTTTTGAATTCCCCGCGTCACGCATCACCGTTAACCTTGCCCCTGCGGATTTACCAAAAGAAGGCGGCCGTTTTGATTTGGCCATTGCCCTTGGTATTTTAGCCGCCAGCGCACAAGTGCCCGCAGACGCATTGGCCAAGCATGAGTTTATTGGCGAGCTGGCCCTAACCGGAGCGGTGCGCCCTGTAGACGGATTGATTCCCGCGGCACTGGCCTGTGGACAAGCAGAGCACACGCTTATTTTTCCCCATGATAATCGCACTGAAGCCGCCCTATGTGGCGCGCACATTCACGACACACAATTATTAGCCGCCGAACATTTATTACAAATTTGCCGGCACTTTAATGAAAACCCCTGCCTAAATGCCATTCAGCCACAGACCATTAAAAACGAAACGTATGAAGGGCCCGACCTTTCACAGGTGAAGGGGCAGTTTCATGCACGGCGTGCATTGGAGATCACCGCGGCGGGTGGCCATAATCTTTTAATGAGCGGACCACCAGGAACAGGCAAAAGCATGTTGGCCCACTGCCTGCCGGGCATTATGCCACCGCTGAATACACAGCAAGCTTTGGAAGTGGCCAGTTTATACAGCGTCAGCAAACAGCCTAAACGCAATTATTTCACCACGCGGCCATTTCGCCAGCCTCACCATACGTCTTCCGGTGTGGCATTGGTGGGCGGCGGCACTCACCCTAAACCCGGTGAAATCTCCTTGGCTCATCATGGCATTTTGTTTTTAGATGAGATTCCAGAGTTTAGCCGCAAGGTGTTGGATGTCATGCGTGAGCCCTTAGAAACTGGGCGCATCAGCATTAGCCGCGCCGCCGCGCAAATGGAGTTTCCAGCCAACTTTCAGTTGGTGGCCGCCATGAATCCTTGCCCCTGTGGATATCTCAAGCAAGCCAATAAACGCTGTGCAGAATGCAGCGAGGCCCGCGCCATCAAATACCAAAGCTCGGTCTCTGGCCCGTTATTAGATCGCATCGACATTCAAATCGAAGTGCCACCACTGCCCAAGGGGCTATTAA
>Ga0209712_10004011_pt1 | contig 11848 bp, 11 predicted proteins | sample ArcOceMetagenome_FD_187443 | JGI IMG/M metagenome (GOLD analysis project Ga0209712, IMG submission 187443) | Marine eukaryotic phytoplankton communities from Arctic Ocean - Arctic Ocean - Greenland ARC118M Metagenome (SPAdes) (version 2) | ecosystem: Environmental > Aquatic > Marine > Oceanic...
AAGTCCCCATACTCAGCCAGACAATATATCAGTACTTTAGGTAGCACCCGTTATTAAATCGTGGCCATGGATAACAATGTTCGGTTGCAAGATACGCCAACGCAGTGGAATGGTTTTGAGGTTGTTGTTCTTTCTTATAAAAGAAAAAAGACTCCATTTTACCTGAACTTGAGGAAATAATTCTCTGTAATACTACTATTTTTCTTAGTTATCTATGTTTTAGATTTGTATTCAAGATACAATAAACCCTTACAAAAGAAGAAAAGTAACTTTCATACTCGAAGGTATTTTTAAGTTGTTGATGATATGATATTTTTTCAGTTAATACGTGACGATTGCTTGTTGAATATTGATCTCTAGATGCTGTAAATTCAACTTCAGAATATTCTTTACACCTAGAAGTGTAATGTTCTTTTATTTTTATGAAAATCCCCTCAATCGTATTAAAATCTTTTGTTTCAAATAGATACTCAAATGAAAATCGTTTCTCAGATGTAATATTTAAAGTTGGGTATACTGATCCTTCTGTTCTCCACCCACGATCCACAATTGTTACATCAACATTTACTTCATCAACTAGAATATTTCCAAAGGAACGGGTATTAGTTGACTCTGGCTTAACAGCATCTTGTGCAAATAATGAAAAACTACTAAAAAGAATAACTATTGCTAACAATTTCATATTTTCCTCTTGTATAAATTTTGAACTATCACAAGAAATATATAATATTAACTAGTGTATTGTAAATTGATAAGTAATAACGCTCATCACCCGACGAATCCTCTTCGACAGAAAGAAGTCCAAATAGATAAGTACTTGATTCTTCGACGTTTTAAGATTTCCCAGTTCTTACGTTTGCGCTGGATTCCAAAATAAAATTAATTATTTATTTTTTGAATTTAAAATTATTTTTTCAAATAAGTAAGAATCTCCCGATCTTAATTGATTGATCGAGGCCATGTTTTTCTGTTGCATGTTATTACTACTCAGTTGAATGGTTTTGATGATGGAGTTATTACTTATAAAAGAGAAAAGGCTAAGATAAGTCCAAGCCTTTACGAATAATCTATGTTTATTATAATGCTTAATGGAATGGTTTTGGAGACGTAGTTCTTTCTATAATATATTTTTTTGTACAAGGTAACGATTTGCTGGAAACTCGAGAGTTCTAGGACTTGAATAAATACATTCTCCAAGAAACTTAAACCCACACTTTTTCATTAATTTATTCATTGCTAAGTTTTTTCGATGAGGTTCAATATAAATAGAGTCTTCATTTTGGCTATCCATTAACAATGCTAGCGAAGTTTTTAGGACAGATTGACCAAGACCTTTTCCTCTGAGGTTTTGGTCCCAAATATGAAAATGAGCATGAGCTGTCATTTCTCCAAGGTCTGGGATGAGAACAACTTGTCCAATTGCTTTTTTGTTTAAAACTATGTTTACTTCATAAATGGGAGCTGAGCCTTTCAGCAATAAATGATGTTTTTTAAATCTTTCACGCATTATTTTTGTTTGTACACTTCTTAAGGGAAAAGAATCCACATTAAAGCCAATACCTAGGAGATATTTTCTCGGACTCTCGTAAAGATAGTCCATCTGTGCTTCTACATCACCAATTACTGGAAGTCGTATCTCTACTATCCCTAAAGGTGTTTCAATTTGAATATTCATAATAGCTACTTTTTTTATTAAGGAGGAGTAAGACAGTCTAGATTCAAATTCTCTCGACTGTCTAAGATTAAAGTTAATATGATTACTTAGATCTAACAAACCTTATTGTTTTGACTAATTTTTCTGATTTTTCCAACTCCCAGTAAGATCTTTCGCATGTCCCAGAACAATAATGAGTTCCTGTTCTTTTACCTGTTTGTAAAGTGAATAAGCTTTCTTGTTTGCTACTTATGAATTTTATATCGACTTTCGTTTTGTAATTTGGGACTAGATCCCCAAACTCATAGCCAACACCAAGAACTCGCCCAGCTTCGAGATTACGAGTCTGAGCTAAATCATAAAGTAGAGAATTCCAAACATTCTGATTAGGATTAATGTTAATATACCCACAATTCATCGTTATATTTGAAATTTTTCCATTATGAAAAGGAATACTGATTTCTTTAAGTTTTGAATTATGATTTACAATAACTTTATTAAATAATTTAGTTTCATTGACATTAATAGTCCCCAAAGAAGAGTTATATCCCCGATCTTTTTCTATAAAAGTAATTGAGCATGATATTTTATTCTTTAATGCTAAAAGACCTTTAATCCTATTACTTAACACTCCATTTTCAACTGCTAGTCTTTTTCGAGTTTTTCTTCTTGAGATTAGAATTTGTGATTCATTAGTAGCAATCTTTGACTTAAGATTCACTATTTCTGTGTCAAGATCTGGCGTCTCAATACTTACTAGAAAATTATACTTATCGTTTACATTTTCAATATTTGGCTCTTTGTCAGTGAGAATATTAAAAGAACCTTCTTTCATTTCATCTTTTACAATTTCTTCTCCAATATTAAATGGAAGAGTCGAACTATTAGAAAATAAATATGAGGTTAGCATTCTAGTTTTATCTGATGAACTGTTGTTATATGTTTTTCTTAACACAGAATATATCGATTCATGAAAAGCTAATGCTACTTGATCTCTTGTCGATAATTTTTCATAGACATCATTATTAATCAGTATCTTTCCAGAGAGCTTATCCCAATTTGCTAACTGAGTATATTTGCAGTCATTCGGAACGATTATATAGTTATAATCTTTTGTTTCGAATAAATTTGAGTTATTCATCTTTACATTGTTTTGTTCATATTTATTTAGCTCTTTTAAAACCTTTAATGAAAGAAGAGGGGCGTGCTTTATCAATTTGTTCAAAATTGTGTCTTTTATTTCACTATAATTGAATCCACTGAAAGTAGGTATTTCAAGTCCATGTCTATAGCTCCCTTCAAGTATATCGGCCATGATCGTTTCATTGTTACAATAAAAGGCACCTCCACCATTTCCTTTATCTCCAGCAAATGTCCCTAATGATATTAGCGCTAGTGTTGTGGCCATAATTAATTTTTTCATTGTATTAACTCCTGTTGATTTATTTCAGTTAGTGGATAAAATTGAATGGCCAATTGATAAACATCCGTTTTGCGTCCATCTCTGAGCAGTGCCGTCATCTTCTGACGAAACTCTCTAATAATAGTCTTGGCTTCCGGTAATTTATCGAGATCAACAGCAACCGTCGCTGATGAAAAATCTCGAAGTTCTACCTCAATTTCTTCCAGTTTATTTATTCCCATTTTAAGGGTTTCTTTATGTGATTTTTTTAATGCACTCGATGTAATATCTTCTGTTGTTTTAATATCTGGATGCGCTCTTTCGAGTTCACCATCGTCGTTTCTAATAATAAGTCCGCAGCTTAATAGATTATCAAGAACAACCTCTGCTCTATTAGTATCAATGCCAAGTTTTTTAGAAATACCACTAGCAGATAAATCATAATGAACAAGATTATATAACTCCAGAACAGCATAATGTTCCCATTCTGCGATTGCCTTAAAATATGAATCATCAAGAATAAATCTCTCATCTAACTTATCGATTTTGATGTCATCTATATTTGTTTTTGATCTAAAAAAACTTTCCATAAAAAGAGTTCTTTCCTTTGGAGATAAACTTAGTTTATCTGCAACATCGTTAGCTCTTTTGAATGGTAGTCCTCTATTTCCCTTTAAAATTTGGCTCATGGTAGATCCATGAATATTTAAATCTCTAGAAAATGCTCTAAGAGAATAGTGAGGATTCTCTTTTTGTTTTAACGACAAACATTCTTTCAGTTTTGAAATGTAATATAACTGTTGTTCCATGAATTTGTTATAGCATGCTTTTGCAACAGACTGGTGCAACAACGAAAAGATAATGGGGCAAGGCCTTGCAACATATAAAAATTTCATACTCACAGTGAAAGAACACACAAAGACCGACTGCCAAAACAATATGTAAGGTGTCTAAATACTGAATTCGGTGACTTAGACATGTTTTAAGAACTGGATGTTACTTTTTTGCTTAAAAAATAATTAATAATAATTTTTAATATTATCGAAAAAATATGAACAGATATAACTGCCAGTACTTACTGTCGAAGCGCTGGCCCATGTTTTTGGGTTGCTAATTATTATTACTGAGAGGAATGGTTTTGACATAGGAATTCTTACTTATGAACGAATAACCACTTAAGCTTATTTATTTCATTTTAACTTTGAATCGATTTGATTCATTATGTTTAATATATGGCTCTCTAATTTCGATTTCAATTCAGGGTTCAAAAGCGAACTTCTTGCAACTTGCAGCATCTCTTCTTTCTTTGATCGAATATAGGCAGCATTATCTTTCTGTTCATCATAAATTGCAGAAACTGAGCCCGATGCTTCACCACCATAAATCATCGTTGAATCAAAATCATAAGGTGCAAATACTCTCTCTCCATTCGAGTTTACATATCTATAAACATTCCCATTATGAGGAGTTTGAACACCGTTATCATCGACGTTGTATATATTGATACCATAGTCAGGATTTGCAACAAGATACTCCAATATTTTTAATTGAGAATGTGATCCTTTATGATTAATAGCTGTATTTCCATAAATTTGTTCTGAAGTGCCTAAAGAAAGATTACATCTTTTTGCAACATCCTTTCGGGACTCTTTAAAAAAAGAGTACGCTACATCTAAAACATTACCACTCGGGTCTCTGTAAGTTGTCTTTACCAACCTTGTTTTAAGAGTGGTTGACTTTAATGTATCTAATATTTGATATAAATAGAATTCAAGTAAAAGTTTTTGATTTTGTTCATCTTTGGTTTTTCCGCTTAGCCAATCTTCATCTCCAGGATCTCCACAGTGAGTAACGAGACGAACTGACCGTCCAAGTTTGTCAAAGATATTATTATCTTGCTTCACACCCTTAATAGAGTTACCTCGAGTTTGGGCGACTTCAGCATACAGCTCCTTGGTCTCTTTAATATTGTTCTCTTCGGATTCAGTCAAAAATGTAAACTCCATGGGAACATATTCACACAATTGCCTACTTCTCCCTTTTATAGATGTAATAGCTGGTATCTTTACTGTTTTTCCTTGATTATCAACATACTTAAGCACAGCTGGGTATTTCTTCTTGGCAGCAATAGATTGTGCATCTTTATACATCAAGCGAACATCAACAGTAATTTCCATCTCTAGTATGTCAGAGTGATCTTTATTTTTAAATAATGGGGATTTAGAGTCTGAGCAAAGGTATGTATCATGTGCATATTCGGGCTTACTATCTAGAGAGGCATGAGTATTAATATTACCACAGCCATGCGGAGTTTCATTTGTATTTATGGAGTTGAATTGTGGTAGCAGTGCTTTCAACTCTTGTGAGGAAGCAGAAACTGAAAAAGCACATAAAGTCAGAACTATAGTAATAATTTTCATACCTCTTATAGAGCAATCTACATGCCAAGAGAGAATATATAAGTCATTAATACTATTAGGTATTAAATATGTAAATTGTATAAAATTAGTTGAGCGTAAAGTTTATATGCAGGGTCTTAGTTGTTTGGAGCTTTTAACCGACTTTAAATAGGAAAAGACATAGAATAACACACAAAGACCGACTACAGATCCATATTGCTGGATGTCCCCATAGATAAGTCAATGATTATTCGATGTTTTAAGATTTTCCAGTTCTTACGTTTGCGCTGGACTCCAAAAAAATAATAATAATTTATTTTAAAGATTTTAATTATTTTAAAATTAATTTCTTTGGATCTAGAATCATTTTTTAAAATATGGAGTAACATCCAGTTATTAAATAGCTGGGCCGTTAGATCATGTTCGGTTGCAAGTTATACCAACGTAGTTAAATCTTTTTTGAGTTGTTGTTACTTCATTTTTTCATAAAGTTTCAACATCATTCCAGGTGCTTCATTTGGACAAATATCAAAGTCAAAACTTTCATAAAGCTTCTTACCGTTTTCACTAGAGATTAACTTTATAACTTTTATGTCATTTTCTTTACACTCCTTGATTATTTTAGTCATAAGAGATTTTCCAATCCCTTTTTTTTGGTAATCAGGAGCTACCATCATATCGACAATTAAGGCATATACGTTGTGATCAGAAATTAACCCTGCATATCCAACAGGGTGATCATCTAAATAAGCTATTATATTTTTCCATCGATTGTCGAATATAGACTTCATTCTTTCAGGACCTTTGTCATTCCATCCCCAGTTGCATAATCTCCAAACAATCTCTATGTCCTTAAAATCTTCTGAAGTATTAACTAACTTAAAGTTTAAATTCATTTATATATTCCATCGTTTTTTTTTAATAATCCCAAAGTTAGTAGGCTTTGTCCCTAATATTTAAGTACAAAAATTTAAAAGAAGCGATATAACACCCATCATCCGATCTCATTACTTATAATGGTATATGTCCAAATACTGAATTCATCGACTTAGGCATGTTTTAAGAACTGGATGTTACTTTTTAGATTGGAAATATATTTAGAAATATAGAGCTATTTTTGAACAAAGTAATAAGCCCCAGATCTTAATTTATGAGCTGAGGCCATGTTTTTCGGATGCAAGATACTGCAACCGTGTGAATTAGTTTGTATCAAGGAATTATAACTTGTAAAATTGAAAGCTAGAAACGCATCTCTTTATAACCTCGTTATATTCTTTAAATTAATTAATTATTTATTTACTTATTACTTTTGAGTTATCAATTTCTTTTATTTTTTGATTAGGCCGAGTTACATCTTTTATCGATCTATTCAAATCATTTATAGATTTTGCTTTTACAAACAATCCCTCTGGACACATAATTGATTGTCCATCATGATGTTTTGAACACTGATCGAGAGATAAATCACTATATTTCTTAGGATCATGAACTGAGACAATGATGTCCCCTTCAGCTCCCAGGCAATGGCTCCAATCATCTGAATATACACATTTAAATGTAGCGCCATCTTTTCCTTTAACTATCACATATTTATAGTTGCTTTTGCCTTTGTCATTTTTATATTTAGTAGATACAGAGCACTCCCTCTTGATTTCGCCATTTTTTCTAACACATTTAGATTTCCATGTTTTATTTGAAACCTTTTTCCCATCAATAAAATAATCAGTAGAATGACATTTATCTTTGATTTTTCCATTCTTCTTTATGCAACGAGATTTCCAATTTTTCTTTGAGACAGTTTTTCCGTCAACTTTATACCCTTGTTTATCTGGTTGTTGAGCAATAGCGAGTGACGATAAGGCTACAAAGGAAATGATTGTAAAAACAGATATCTTTTTTGAAATAATTCTAAACATATAATTCTCCCTTAAGTACTTATCGGACTTAAATGACTTTACCTTAGCTTAGTTTTCACCTGAAATAACATGCAATCTCCGATATAATTACCCATCATGGAGTAAGTCCAAACACTCCATCTTACTGAAATCATATAATGTTCATCGTTTTATAATTAATATGACATCATTTTAGAGATTTTTCGTGGGTAATTATAGTTGTCGTTGAAGTCGTATTTATATTGTCGTAAGCTAAAAAAAAAATTAACAAATGGCCTTAATTTTTTATCGATAATTTCATTTCTGATTAATACTTATTTGATGCGTACTTTATCTATACTTTATTTAATATTAATTTTAAAATATAGTTTACTTATCTGATTCAAATGCACAGATGACTAGTGGATCTATCTTCCCTGATATTAAATCTATAAATCCTGCGACTCTTTCTCAAAGAAGAATAAGAATGTATTCGGTAACAAGTTCCACAGACAAAGTTATAAAAATTCAAGAACGTTCATCATTTGAATCAGCAGATTCTGATATAGCGATTACCACTTTGAATTTATTTTATGGAGGTAAAGGTGGATCAGGAACAACTTTTGAATTTGTCATATACAATAGTGCTGGGTAAAAGATAGATAAATTAACTGGTGCTAATGAGACCAAATTTATCAATGATATTGCAAATAGTGATATAGTTTTTCTTTTAGCTTAAGTAAATCTTTTTGAATTGGGCTTATGCGATCAAATTATAAAACTGAAGCAAGCAATGAATTCTCCTATAATGGAGAAACTGAAAATACGAATATGCCTTTTCCGGTGATTCAAATATTATAAAAATTGGATATAATTTATGAACACATAATATCTAATACTGACAGCATTCAAAAGCCAAACACAACGTTCAGAATCCCCTGGTGGAAATGTAGGCTTTGGGTTTGGTATGAGAAAATCTAATTTTTGTTTTGAATTAAATCATGAAAGAATTGCATTTCAGTCTGACTTTGAACAAGAGAATCCACCAAATAGAACTTCTCTTACTCTTGAAGTTAAGATTAAAGGAATAGCTATTGGTTATACAGGTCGATATATTGTTTATGATTACAGTTCTGGAGAAGATTCAATGTATCAAAATCTAGTTTATCAAAATTCAGTAAGAAAGCCTAGAATAGATAATACATTTAACTTTGCTTTAAGAAGTGCAAGAGGCCACTCTTTAGGAGGATCTATATCATTCTCGCAGGTAGTAGTGGATGAACCAGGCTTAATTTATAATGATGACAATGAACTTTCAACATCGACCAAATATCAGGGTTTATCTTTTAACTATGGTTATGCTTATTATTTTTTTTTAAAGCCCTCAGTTAAAACCGAGGACCAATCACTTTAATTTATTTTAAATTTTTATTTAAACTTTTTATAAAGTTATTATTTGCACTTAGAGTAGAGCTCACAATTAAGTCATTTACTAGTCTCTTATCTTCTGAGTAACCAATAATTCCGGCCTTGGCCTTTCCATCTGTAAATGGCTCCCCTTTATAGTCTTCAACAATAATCGCTTCAGCATTACCTTTAACATAGAGCTTTAATTCCATTGATGTGGTCGCTTCAATATCTTCAGAGAACATCTCTGAGCGCCCAAGTTTCGTCTTATAAGAAACAGCTGCTAGAGCATCAACACCTAAGGCAGTCATTAAATCATCACGGTGCTCTTGATCCATAACTTGAATTGTAAGTGGATGGAAGCTTTGGCTTGTTTTAAACTTTTCTATTTCTTTTGGACCCCTTGAATTGGTCATATAATATTTCTTTTCTTGAATTTTAAGCTTTCTCATATACTTATAATTTTTTGCTATGGAATTCATAGAAACTATTTTCCAAGCAGTCTTCTCTCCTAGCTGTTTGTTAAAATTCTTAAATACAGCTTCTGCATGCTTAGAATCCTTTGTAATATTCTCACTACTCATCATAGGATTTTCTTCAGTTTTTGTTCCACCAAACCCCATAAGACTTAGGCCTGTTTGCATTAGGCCATCCATAATTCCATCTTTAACTTCTTGTGCGTCTTTTAGTTTATCTTGAGTAAGCAATTGCCCTACAACAGCAACTGTTTTAACTTTTTGAACTTCTTTTGTTTCAAATCTTGATGTAGCGCAAGATGTCATAATACTCATTAAAACTAATGTTAATAAAATTCTCATAAAACTCTCCTTATTCGTTTGTTTGATGAACAAAGCTTATAGGAAGGGCTTTAAGATCGTCTTGATCAATTTAATTAAATATTAAAGAATTATTATAGTTTTACTTAATTTGGATAACAAAATCACCCATTTTATGAACGTAAGTCCTATGATCAGTACTTGTGAAAAAAAGATTCTCAATCAAAAAATATTTCATATCGTATTTCAAAAAACTTTCAACTCCACCAGCATTAACAAATGAATATTCAACTTCAACATAGAAAATTCTTTCACCGTCAATACATTCATCACTAACAATAGTTGCAAATTGATCTATACGTCCTAAAGTTGAAAAAGGATAATCAAGTGAGCCAATTTGTTTACCGAGACTATTAGAGGCAATCATTTTGAAATAAAAGTTTTCTATATCAGATTTTTGCTGGCAACTGTTAAATATTAACTTTAATCGCATTTTTTTTGTGTATGGAACAATTAAATAAGTATCACGAGGAAATTGAACTTGATTATACTCATCAAAAATTTCAACACGATTTAAATTAAAAAGTGATTCATCAACAATATTCGTAATTTTTAATTTAGGTCGAAATTGAGGCTTAATATTTGCCGTGTATTCAGATGTCTTAATGTATATATTTTGAATGTAGATGTCAGATGATTTAATATTATTCTTAATTGGATAATTAAACTTAACTTCTATTTCTCTCCCATTTTGAGTTACAATTTTACAATCATAAATAATAAGAGATGAGGTTCCAATTACACTTGAGGCAGTAACAAAAGTCTTTGATGTAAAATCAAGCCAGCAGCCCTTAAGTTCTATAGATCTAGGTAAAGTTAATTTTGCAACTCCACTCCATAGGCCATTGCCTGTAATTTCATCTGTATTCATTTTTAAACTATTCAGTCTAATCCCTTTAGAGTGATCATTTTCAAAGTTATCAATATCTCCAACAATATATCTTTTTTGAGTACTTGGATCTAGAGTCACGAGACCATCAACCATTTTTGTTTTTGATTTAATTATATAAGAAGTATTTATAACATTTGAACTTTCAAGGGTTCTTCCACAGAGAACTCTTGCATCAGCTTGTGCTGTAATGTCTCTATTTTCTAAATCATCTGCTCTAGGTAGTGTTCGCCATCTTAAATTATTTAATGAAATCCCCTGAACATAACTTTCCGTAGGACACAACTTTGGATAAAGACCCACGATTTGTTTAAGAACAATATTAGCACCTTCATTAGGCCCAGAAGTCCTACTATTATTTACAAGATAAATATAAGTCGTCATTCCATTATTCCCATTTAAATTTAGGACATTTAAGCCTCGATATAAACGATTATGATAAGTACTCAATTCTTTAAATGGAAAAGTATTATGAATAGAAAAACGTATATTTGGTAAACCAACTGAGCCAAGATTAATTTCTTCACTCAAAGAAAGAAACCTTTTTTTGATAGCGTTGGATATAACATCTAGAACTCTTTCATCCGTATCAGTTATTCCCGTATGATGTCCATGCTCATGAACAAGAATACTAATTATATCAGCTTGAGAAATTATTGATCCGTTCTCTTTATTGATCATAAGATCTTTATTAACATAAATGGTAGAATTTTTACGAAAACCTGTGACAGCAAGTCTATGGGCTCCACTTCCTAAGTTAAACATTCCTTGTGCTTCATGCTCCCATAAAGCTATGACTTTCATATCTGAAAATTTATCTGGTATAACATCTAGTATACTTTTTAAAATTGTATATTCTTTTGCATTTAATCCACATCTACTTTCATCATCTAAACAGGAGAAAATATATCGTTGAAGAAACATTCGACTTTGGGACAATAAGAAATTCAGCTGAATTTCAGAGTGTTTAATTTTAGTATCATTTGCATAGGCGGATAAACTCATCAAAAAAGAAAGTAATATGGAGTAGATTTTTTTCATAAACTTGTATTTCACTTAAAAAAGAGAATTTAAAACTCAAACTAGATATAGAGTCATAATTACATAGTTTTCTATGAACATTATCTTTTAAGTAACTGATAAAAGGCTTAAATCACCAAGCAATAGATCTTCCATCCCAGTTAATAAAGTCCCCTGAATCAAAAGAATCATTATTAGTTATAATATCTAGAATGTTACTGGCTGTTCCAGCTGTATCCCAAACCTTATGTTTAACACCTTTAAGATACTTATTAGACAAATTAGACTGCGTTGTTCCTGGATGAACACTTAGTAATTTTGTGGGTTTCCTATTTCGTGTGAGCTCTATGGCCATATTTTTAACAAT
>Ga0209712_10004014_pt1 | contig 11840 bp, 10 predicted proteins | sample ArcOceMetagenome_FD_187443 | JGI IMG/M metagenome (GOLD analysis project Ga0209712, IMG submission 187443) | Marine eukaryotic phytoplankton communities from Arctic Ocean - Arctic Ocean - Greenland ARC118M Metagenome (SPAdes) (version 2) | ecosystem: Environmental > Aquatic > Marine > Oceanic...
TATGATGTCAGATATCGTTCATCGCCGTTCACCTGTTTTGAGTACGGTCATCTGGGGCCTTGTCCTGGTCTGGATCATAGCCGCAGGCTTTCCGTTTCTTTGGACGCTTTGGGGGTCTTTCAAGGTACAGGGCGACTTCTTCTCGAAGGCCGATTGGACCAACGCAGTTTACGGTGTGCGCACACAAATCGAAACGGGCGGTACTCTCACAGGCAATGGGTATTACGGCGCTTGGGTTATCAAAGAGTTTGGGCTTGCCGCGGTTAACACCAGCATCGTCGTGGTTTCTGTGGTTATCATCTCATTGACACTTGGTACCCTTGGGGGCTACGCCCTCGCCCGCTCAGGCAAGAAATATGCGTTCTATCTGTTGATGCTCGCCTTGGTATTTCGTGCCATGCCCCACATCACTTTAGTATCTGGCTATCTCCTGCCGTTCTTTGAATGGAACCTCTGGGGACACTTACCGACTGCGATCATCGTGATGGTGGCAATTAATCAACCCTTCACCCTTTGGATGTTGCACAGCTTTTTCCTAAACATTCCCAAAGACCTAGACGAAAGTGCAATGGTTGATGGCTGCACACGTTTTCAAGCATTTCGTCATGTCATTGTGCCGGTCATGTGGCCAGGCGTTGTCACGACAGGCTTATTTTCCTTCTTGCTAGCCTACAATGACTTCACCGTGACCGCGACATTACTAAGCCAAGCAAACCAGACGATGGTGCCAAAAATCGCCAGTTTCTTGGGAACAACCCAGACTGAGGGAAACATCATGTTTGCAGTTGCCGCAGTTGTTTCTGCAACTGCACCATTGTTTGTCTTGATCCTATTTTTCCAACGCCAAATTGTAAGTGGCCTAACAGCAGGAGCCGTCAAAGGATGAGCGGAGCACGCCCAGAACAAGCCGTATTGTCGCGCGACACAGACATGTCCAAAACGGCTGAAACCCGCGCGGTTATCGAAGGTATGGTTGATGGTCTCAACGACCACCGCATTGCGGATATTGGTGAGTTTTTCAGTCAAGGGTTTAGCTGGATGGGCAACACAGGCTGTGGAACGAAAGCTGGTATCAAGGAATTCCAGGATAACTGGCAAAAGCCGTTCCAAGCCGCATTCTCGGATAAGGTTTGCGTTGATGAGGCGCGCCTTTACATGGGCGAATGGGCCGCGGCATTTGGACGACAAGAGGCTTTACACTCGGGCAAGTTTATGGGTGTCGAGGCCTCGGGCAAGCGGATTGAAATTCGCTACATGGATTTTTGGAAGGTGGAAAATGGCAAAATTACCGACAACTGGGTGATGGTTGATTTTCCACACGTCCTTGTGCAATTGGGCGTGGATGTTTTCAACGGCCATGGCTGGGAAACCTATGACCGTGGTGAGAAAACGCCACCCTCTCCTACGACAGAAACAGGAAAAGACTGATGGCAGTAAAATACCTAAAACGCGGAAAACCAGACGTAGAGCGGGCTGAAGATGACGCTAAAACCAAAGCTATCGTCGAAGTCACTTTGAAAGATATAGAGCTGCGCGGCGATGCAGCTGTGCGTGATCTATCAGCCAAGTTTGACAACTATACGCCCGCATCCTTCAAGCTGTCACAAACGGAAATTGAGGGTCTGATCGCGTCCCTTTCGGATCGCGAATTGGCAGATATTAAGTTCGCCCAAGAACAGGTGCGCAATTTTGCACAAGCCCAGCGCGATAGCATGCTAGATATCGAAGTTGAAACAATGCCTGGCGTCATTCTAGGTCACAAGAACATCCCCGTTCAATCGGTTGGCTGTTATGTTCCAGGCGGTAAGTTCCCGATGGTTGCCTCGGCCCATATGTCTGTGGCCACAGCCACAGTTGCAGGCGTTCCACGGATCATTGCCTGCACCCCACCCTTTAACGGTAAACCCAACGCCGCAGTGATTGCAGCCATGCACCTTGGTGGTGCACATGAAATCCACGTCGTGGGTGGTATCCAAGCCGTTGGTGCGATGGCCATTGGCACTGAAACAATCGAACCTGTTCATATGCTTGTTGGCCCGGGCAATGCGTTTGTCGCTGAAGCCAAACGCCAGTTGTTTGGTCGCGTGGGCATTGATTTGTTTGCAGGCCCAACAGAGACGATGGTGATTGCTGACGACACCGTTGATGGTGAGTTATGTGCGACTGACCTTTTGGGGCAAGCGGAGCATGGTTATAACAGCCCCGCCGTACTGCTGACCAATTCGCGTAAATTGGCCGAAGACACGCTGCGCGAAATCGATCGCTTGCTCAAAATCCTTCCAACTGCGGATACTGCATCTGTTAGCTGGGCGGATTACGGTGAAGTCATTTTATGTGATACCTATGACGAAATGCTGGCAGTTGCTGACGATATCGCGTCTGAGCATGTACAAGTCATGACAGATCGTGACGATTGGTTTTTGGAGCACATGACCTGTTATGGTGCTTTGTTTTTGGGGGCGCGCACGAACGTATCAAATGGGGATAAAGTGATCGGTACGAACCACACGTTGCCAACCAAAAAGGCTGGTCGCTACACGGGCGGGCTTTGGGTTGGGAAATTCCTAAAGACCCATTCATACCAAAAGATTACTACAGACGAAGCCGCAACGCTGGTTGGCGAATACGGCAGCCGCCTCTGTATGCTTGAGGGGTTTGTAGGTCATGCTGAGCAATGCAACGTTCGCGTACGCCGCTATGGTGGGATCAACGTCCCATACGGCACAGGCGCGCCTTATCGGGATTTGAAAGATTAAATGAACGTCATTCGTAGCAATACCAAAGCAATCCAACCGCTGCTGGCGGCATTGCGTGATTTTGACGAAGCAACTGTACGAGCCGCGCTGCAACAGCTCATGGCACCGGACGCGATTGTTCACATGTGTCAACCTTTTGGGGATCTTGCAGCAGAGGCGCTTTACGATACTTGTTTTGCGCCCTTGTACGAATCCATGCCTGACCTTGAGCGGCGCGATACAATCCTTGTCAGCGGCAAAACCCCTGAGGGCAACGATTGGATTGGATGTTGTGGCTCTTACATTGGAACCTTTGCGGCCCCCTTTCTAGATATCCCACCGACGGGCCATCTCGCACATATGAGGTTTCACGAGTTTTACCGTTTTGTGGGGGGACAAATTGTTGAGGTTCAAGCGATCTGGGACATTCCAGAACTAATGATGCAGGCCAATGCATGGCCAATGGTGCCAAGTCTGGGTCGTGAATGGCATACCCCTGGCCCAATCACCCAAGACGGATTGCTGGACGCAACCGATCGAGAGGATCGCGCGCATTTCTGCCAAACTCATGTGCTACAAATGCTGGCCGCGTTGGTGCGTCATCCCGCCGAACCAGTTGAAGCAATGGAACTTGAACGCTTTTGGCATCTTAAGATGACATGGTACGGGCCAGCGGGCATCGGTACTGCGCGTGGCATTTCTGGCTTTCGCCATTGGCATCAAATCCCCTTTCTAAACGCAATGCCAGATCGTGGGCAGTTTCCCGATGAAACAACTTTCCACTTTTTCGCCGAAGGTGATTATGTCGCCGTCACTGGATGGCCAAATATGGTTCAAACTGTAACTGATCCAGGATGGATGGGTATTGCGCCCAATGATCAGAAGATTGAAATGCGATCCTTGGATTTCTGGCGTTTGGATGGTGACAAAATTCGTGAGAACTGGGTTCTTATTGATCTGCTTGATGTTTACCGCCAACTAGGCGTTGACGTGTTTGCACGCTTGCGCGAATTCAATAAAGCGCGGAACATCGGACCTTTGAATTTCCTTATCGGAGGCCGACTGTGAAACTACCAACGACACCGTCACTTTCGTTAAAAGGCATGCGCGCGTTGGTCACCGGCGCATCTTCTGGCATTGGCCAAGCCTGCGCTGTGGCAATGGCCGAAGCTGGTGCGATGGTTGTATGTGCTGCACGTGGCGCAGACCGCCTGAACGAAACCGTAGACGCCATGAAAAACAAAAGCTTGGGCGCTGAAGCGTTGGTTTTGGATCAATCAGATCTGGGCGCTTTGAAGGCAGTGTTGGCCGACCCGTTTGACATTATCATAAACTCAGCTGGTCTTGCCCGCCACAAGCCTGCACTTGAGACTCAGCCAGAGGATTTTGATGCTGTTATGGACGTGAATTTACGCTCGGCGTATTTCTTGTCCACCTATGCAGCCAAAGCTATGAAAGCTGCAAATATTAAAGGGTCGATCATCCACATCTCATCGCAAATGGGTCATGTGGGCGGCTTTGACCGTACGGTGTACTGCACGTCCAAACACGCCCTTGAGGGTATGGTCAAAAGCATGGCGATTGAGTGGGGTGAATTGGGGATCAGGATTAACACAATCTGTCCAACCTTCATTCGAACACCTTTGACTGCCGCCACCTTGGATGATCCAGTCCGTGCTGCGTGGATCAACGATAAGATCAAACTTGGCCGCGTTGGTGAAGTTGAAGACATCATGGGGGCTGCGTTGTACCTGGCCTCTGACGCGTCTTCGATGGTGACGGGCACCCACGTTCTTGTTGACGGAGGATGGACAGCTGGCTGATCGCATCACATCGTTCCAAGTTGCCCAGCGTGCCGGTGTTAGTCAGTCCGCAGTCAGTCGTGTTTTCACCAAAGGCGCGTCTGTCAGTCCGAAAACTGAATTGAAGGTGCGTCAAGCTGCCCTTGAACTTGGATATCGACCTAACGTTTTGGCGCGGTCCTTGATCACAGGAAAAAGCCGTATCATAGGGTTAATCGTTGCCTATTTGGACAACTATTTTTATCCTCTAGCACTTGAAAAACTATCGAACTCTTTGCAGGCAGAGGGATACCACGTTCTCGTTTTCATGGCTTCAAACGATACGCAATCAACGGATCAAGTAATCGACGAATTGTTAGACTATCAGGTCGATGGAATTATTACCGCCAGCGTTGGTATCTCTAATGATTTGACCGCCCGTTGTGCAGCGGCTGGTGTTCCTGTTGTCCTGTTCAACAGGTCACAGGATACGACCGACCATTCGGCTGTCACGTCCAACAACTTTGCAGGTGGACAATCAGTTGCTGCATTCTTTGCAGCCGGCCAGCACCAGCGCATCGGATATATCGGTGGCTGGGAAGGCGCATCGACACAGCGCGATCGCGAAGCAGGTTTTCGTGATGGATTGACCCAAGCGGGCCTGCCCCTTGCGGCACACGAGTTGGGGAAATTTACTGTAGTCGGAGCCAAAGACGCTGCGCGTAAAATGTTTGACACCCCTACCCGCCCTGATGCCGTTTTTGTTGCCACTGATCACATGGCCTTCGCGGTGATGGATGTCATTCGCAGCGAACTGGGCTTGCGCATTCCAGAAGATGTCAGCGTGATTGGTTATGATGACGTCCCACCAGCAGCATGGGCTGCTTATGACCTGACCACAATGCGCCAACGCGCCAATGTCATGGTCCAAGAAACTGTAGCCCTCATAGTCGATAAAATTAGCAACCCTGCGTCCGAACCACGCCACATCAAAGTGGACAGTCCACTTGTGGTGCGTGGCTCTGCCAAAATTCCAGAAGGATGGACCTCATGAAAGGTTTCTCAGATTGTTTCACCGATTTTCCCGACTACATTTTAGGGATTACCCAAGAAATTTGGGAACAACGAAACATTGCGACATTGCATCACTACTATGCAAAGGAGATCCCAGTGCGTTCTCCAGGTTCAATCGTCTTTGGAAATGAAGGTGTTATTGGTGCAACGATGGCAACGCTCGCAGAATTTCCAGACAGACGGTTGCTTGGTGAGGACGTGATTTGGTCAGGATCTCCAGAAGACGGGATGTTGTCTTCACACCGCATCCTCACCACGGCAACACATCTGGGAGATGGTGTCTATGGCAAGGCCACAGGCAAAAAACTTCAATACCGTGTTATTGCAGACTGTCACGCAATTAATAACCAAATAAACGACGAATGGCTCATTCGCGATCAGGGGGCAGTTGTCCGTCAACTTGGCTGGGATCCAAAAGAGTATGCCTATGATTTGATTGTGCGTGAGGGCGGCGCTGACAAGTGTGTGCAGCCCTTTCATCCCGCCATTGACAAGGTCGGGCCATACACAGGCCGTGGGAATGATAACGCTTGGGGTGCAAAATACGGGGATATCCTGAACCGCATTATGGGTGCAGACTTGGGCGTTATTCCCGCAAAATATGACCGTGCAGTGACAGGGTTTTACCCTGGTGGAAAGGAACTATTGTCCACTGATGGTGTTGATGAATTTTGGATTGGGCTGCGGGCAGCCTTCCCATCTGCTGCCTTTACAATTGACCATCAAATCGGACGGGAAGACCCGATGATGTCGCCCCGCGCGGCTATCCGTTGGAGCCTAACAGGCAAACACGATGGTTGGGGAGCATTCGGTAAACCCTCAGGCGCTGAAGTTCACGTAATGGGAGCAAGCCATGTTGAGTTTGGTCCATGGGGCATCCGCCGCGAATACACTTTATTTGATGAAACTTCGATCTGGAAACAGATCGCGCTGAAGACAGGATGATTCAATGACACCAGCCGAAATGGAAAACCGGATCGTGCGCTATGGCGATCTGATCCCTTGCAAAACAGCCTTTATCGACGCCCATACACCGGGCAGTGATCAGAAGGAAAACTTCACGATTATTGGTGGTGGTGTAAGTGAAAGTGTCGACCAACACGTGCACATTAACGACACACCTGGATTCAACATTGGAGCCGCAGGCCAGCCGCCCAAATGCCGCAACTCGTTACATATTCATACTACAGCTGAAGTGTTCTTTGTCCTGAAGGGGCGTTGGCGTTTCTTTTGGGGGCGTTGGGGCGATGCCGGCGAAGTCACACTGGAAGAAGGTGATATTATTAATATCCCAACTGATATTTTTCGCGGGTTTGAGAACATTGGCATCGATTACGGAATGATTATGGCTGTACTGGGCGGCGACGATGCTGGTGGCGGCGTGACTTGGGCCCCTCAGGTGATCCAAGACGCTGCTGAGCATGGGTTAATTCTTGGCGAAAACGGGAAATTATATGATACTAAACAAGAGGCTAAATTGCCCGAGGGCGTGAAACCCATGCCCGTTCTGAGCGATGCAGAGCTTGCCAAAATAGCTGAACCTGCCGCTTTGGACGTGATTCCACGCCATGTTGCGCGTTATCTTGATCTGATGGGATTGGCCGGAAAACTACCTGTCAAAGTCATTGGCGTCGATGCGATCCTGCCAGACAAGCCTGGCTTTGACGTCGAATTCATTACGCGCGGGTCTTTGAAAAATACATCCATTTCTATTGATCATTCCGTTGTTTTGATGCCGATGCGTGGATACTGGAAATTGTCTTATGACGGTGGGTCATCGACATTGAACCCAGGGGACACATGTTTGCTGCCAGCCAGTTTTACGCACAGGTTGCAACCATCGATGACAGGCGAAGCAAGCCTTTATCGCGTTGTTTCCAACGACGATCCAGCGGGACCAACCTGGACTGGAAAATAACAACGCACCCAAGCTGAATTGGAAAGAGTCACCATGACCAAAATCCTGACTTCACATGTTGGCAGCTTGCCACGAACCCAAGATATTGTTGATTTCATTTTTGCGCGCGAAAATGAGCAACCTTATGACCAAGTGGCTTTTGACGCGGCCATGACCTTAGCAGTTGATGAAACTGTCGCGAAACAAGTCAAGGCCGGTATCGATATTGTCAGCGATGGTGAGACCTCAAAAATCTCGTACGCCACTTACGTTAAGGACCGCTACACAGGGTTTTCTGGTGACAGTCCCCGCAATGCGCCAGCGGATTTAAAAATGTTCCCAGGGTTTTTGAAACGTCTGGCTGACGATGGTGGTACCCCTCAATATGCGCGCCCAATGTGCACGGGTCGCGTGGAGTCAAAGGGCCAAGGCGAATTGCACAAAGACATCAACAATCTTAAGGATGCGATGGCGAACCACGGGGTCAATCGTGGCTTTATGAACGCGGCATCGCCAGGCGTTATTTCGCTGTTCCTGCAAAACGATTACTACAAAACACGCGAGGCCTATCTAGCCGCTCTCGGTGACGCAATGCGTGAAGAATATGAAACTATTGTTGCCTCCGGCCTTGATCTTCAACTGGATTGCCCCGACCTAGCATTATCGCGCCACATGTTGTTCCAAGACCTTTCTGACAAAGAATTCCTGAAAGTTGCCGCGTCCCATGTAGAAACTCTAAACCATGCTTTGGAAAACGTTCCAGAGGATAGGGTGCGCATTCACATCTGCTGGGGCAACTACGAGGGGCCGCATTGTTGCGATATCCCGATGGACACTGTTTTCTCGACCCTTATGTCAACAAAAGCTCAATACCTCCTGTTTGAAACCTCAAATCCACGTCACGCCCACGAATGGACTGTTTTCCGCGATCGTAAGTCCGAAATTCCTGATAACAAAGTTCTTGTACCAGGTGTGGTGGATACCACGACAAACTTTGTCGAGCATCCAGAATTGGTGGCGCAGCGTATTGAACGTTTTAACGGTATCGTTGGGTCTGATCGAGTTATAGCAGGCTCTGATTGTGGGTTTGGAACCTTTGCCGGTTTCGGCGCGGTTGATTCAGACATCGCATATGCCAAACTCAAGTCTCTTTCGGAAGGGGCGGCGTTGGTTGGATGACACCCCTCGTCTTACTACCAGGCATGATGTGCGATGCGCGACTGTTTGCGCCGCAGATTGCCGCGTTTTCGGGGCGACGTACCATTGTTTGCTCGCCGATGTCACAGCATGCCAGCGTTGCTGAACTAGCCACCGACATTTTGTACCACGCGCCTGAACGGTTTGCTTTGGCGGGGTTGTCGATGGGGGGGATAGTTGCGATGGAAATTTTGCGGCAAGCCCCTGAGCGGGTTGAACGCATTGCCCTTATGGATACCAACCCGCTGGCTGAGGTTGATGAGGTCAAAGCGCGCCGTTTTACGCAAATGGTGTCGGTGAGCGAGGGCAGGCTCACCAATGTAATGCGAGACGAGATGAAGCCAAACTACCTGAGCGATGGACCTAACCGTGATGAGATTTTTAGGCTTTGCATGGATATGGCTCTGAGCCTTGGCCCCGATGTATTTTTGTCGCAATCACGCGCGCTGATGAATCGCCATGACCAGACAGACACTTTGCGCAATGCGCACCTACCTGCGCTTATATTGTGTGGGAGAGACGATATTTTGTGCCCTGTATCACGCCACGCGTTGATGGCCGATTGCCTGAGTGGCGCGACATTGAAAATTATTGAAGGTGCAGGGCATTTGCCAGTGCTGGAATCCCCTGAAGAGACGAATGCGGCACTTGCCTGCTGGCTGGAGAACTGAATGAACGACACGCTTTTGACACTACTGAAAAAGGTAGACACGCCGACCGTCTGCAACGCGATTGAAGTCGCCCAGGGCAAACGCGGTTTCAATGCGTTTACGCGCGGAACGATGCTGGCCTCGGATCCTGGTGCGCCCGCTATGGTGGGTTATGCCCGGACTGCTCGGATCGCAGCAGTAACCCCACCGACAGAGACACCAGACGTGATTAAAGCCCGTAGAATGGCGTATTATCGCCATATGTCAGAAGGGCCACGCCCAGCGATAGCAGTGGTCGAAGACATGGATTTTCCAGAATGTATCGGCGCATACTGGGGCGAGATTAACACAAATATTCACAAAGGGTTTGGCCTTTCCGGTGCGCTGACTAATGGAGTGATGCGCGACCTTGGTGATCTGCCTGATGGCTTTCCAGTTGTGGCTGGCTCTATTGGACCCAGTCATGGGTTTGTGCATGTGAAAGAAGTGGGAACTACTGTCTCAGTATTTGGAATGCAGGTTGCTGATAGTGACTTGATCCATGCAGATCAGCATGGAGCGTTGGTTATCCCACGAGATGTGTTGCCAATTCTAGAAGAGGCAATACACAAGCTGTTGGACACTGAAAAGCTTGTCCTCGATCCAGCTCGCCAAAATGGTTTTGACTTTCATGCATTTGAGGTGGCATGGGCGGCCTTTGAAAGTGCCCGCACCTGAACCCAAAAAAAGGTGTTGTCAGACAAACTTGAACACCCGTAAAGGCACTTCAAGTCAATGATCATGCGGTACAGAAATTGAACCACTCCGTGAGGGCAGTTGTCAGATTAAACTTTCTTGAAGCGGGCAGGGCGACTTTGCAGCGACTTTGGATTACAAAATACTCCCCATCTCGTCACAGATTTACAAAGCGGTCCCGAAAGCGGTCCTGTGGCTAGGTTTTACAGGCACCAAACTAATTTTTATATAATAATTACAATTACTTAAATGTTATTTGTGGTGCCCAGAAGAGGACGTCGAACTTTTCATATTTTGATTTAATTACAGTTACTTATTTTAAGGTTGAAATTAAAAAGCGGTCCCGAAAGCGGTCCTGATTTGTGCGTTACACCAGGGTGACTTTGTAGCTGACACCCAAAACCGGACATTGACTGTGCTAATGCCAGAGGTCTGCTATGCGGACGTAGTGAAATTTCGCTGCGGCTGCACCCATGGCGGCTTTTGGGAAACGCGATAGTCCGACCGAGCTATCCTACGCTCACCTTTGCCAGCCTTCGCATGGATTGAAGAAACAGCCCAAATGGACGACTGATAATCAGCATCAGCAAAGCGGTAGAGGCAAGCAACCTGCCGATCTTAGTCACATCCGCCCCGACGATCCATAGTGTTAGCCCATAGACTGGCAATTGAAACGTTAGGAATGCCATCCCATCGATGAGGGACTTGCTCCAAGAGACAGTTGGTTTGGTCGTCGCGAAAAACCAATCGCGCCATGCACCGTACGGCCGTCCTGTGAGGATCATCATGGGGATCATGATCGCCCGTGTTTTCAAGACTTCTGCAGGTTCCATTCCCGCGACATAGCGTTCAGTTACTGCTGCCAGAATGGTGAAGAAAAAGATCGTCGATAGGGTGTCAACAACGGTCAGGCGCATCTCATTATTCCTGTGGGAAGGCTCCGCCCTGTTGTCTACGGGTTTCGATAAACGCCTCGATGTTGCTGGCAGCCGAAGCACCATGTTCAGGGTCTTTGAATTTGGCAAGGTTTTGAGTCCAGATGTCGGTCGCCCGCTGCGTAGACGTCTTAGCACCAGCTTCCGTCCACGCACCAAAATTCGTCAGGTCCGAGACGAGAGTCGCGTAAAACGCTGACTGATACCGACCTATTGCGCGAGAACCTTATTACGTATAAAATTTTCTAAAAGTGGAGGATACAACGGATGGATGATTCAAAAGTTGGAACGGAAGATTCCCGAGGTTATTGGGTCCCCAACGACCGCGTGAGTTATGGTCCCGTATTCGAATGGCCACCTCGACCGAAAGTCCTGTTTAAATGGTTTTTCGGCTTTCCCGGCTATTTCCTTCCTTGGAATGTGCTGTATGCCGTCGCCGCAGTTGGGATCTGGCTTTATCTGACGCCGCCACTGGACGCGTTTCAAACATTTTCTTTCGGTTGGGCGGGGCTGATTCTGCTTCGTAATTTGGTTCTTACGGTTGCTGTTTATGGCGCCTGGCATATGTGGCTTTACGTCTGGCGAAAGCAGGGTGCTGTGTTCAAATACAATCGGAAATGGCCGAGCGAAAAGTCCTCGGTTTTTCTCTTCAATAACCAGAACTATGATAACATTTTCTGGACGCTTGTCAGTGGCGTTCCAATTTGGACCGCCTACGAATTGCTGTTGCTCTGGGCCTACGCCAATGGCTACGCGCCGATGATCAACCCATCAGAACATCCGGTCGGCTTTGTCGCCTTATTCCTTTTAGTGCCGCTCGTACACGAGGTTGGGTT
>Ga0209712_10004015_pt1 | contig 11838 bp, 8 predicted proteins | sample ArcOceMetagenome_FD_187443 | JGI IMG/M metagenome (GOLD analysis project Ga0209712, IMG submission 187443) | Marine eukaryotic phytoplankton communities from Arctic Ocean - Arctic Ocean - Greenland ARC118M Metagenome (SPAdes) (version 2) | ecosystem: Environmental > Aquatic > Marine > Oceanic...
GGTGTGCAAATACGGTCATACCTAAATCTTCTGCGCTTGAGCCAAACTCCATGGCAATGGCCACCTGCTGTACTAGGTCGGCGGCACTTGGGCCTACAATGTGACATCCCAAAATTCGGTCTGTGTCAGCATGGGCAATAATTTTTACCATGCCTTCTGTATCGTTAGCGGCCATGGCACGACCACTGGCTGCGAATGGGAAGGTGCCTACGTTAAAAGGCTCTCCTGCCGCTTTAAGCTGTTCTTCGGTACGACCCACAGAGGCAACCTCTGGATGGGTGTAGATAACATTAGGCACGATGTCGTAGTTCATCTGGGCTTTGTGGCCCGCGATAATCTCGGCAACCATTACGCCCTCTTCTGAACCTTTGTGGGCCAACATTGGGCCACGCACCAAATCGCCAATGGCGTAAACGCCGGTCATATTGGTGGCACATTGGTCGTTAACAAACACGGTACCGCGCTCATCTAACTCCACACCGCTGTCGTCGGCTAGCAAGCCATCGGTGAAGGCGCGACGGCCGACACAGACAATTAGCTTATCGAAGGTTTCTTTGTGCTCTGAGCCATCGGTGGTCATAAAGGTGACTTCGACAGTCTTGCCTTTAATCTCGGTACCGGTAACACGGGCACCCAAGCGGATATCGAGACCCTGCTTGGTGAAGATTTTTTTAGATTCTTTGGCAATGCCTTTGTCCATAATGGCCAAAAAGTCTTCCATTGCTTCAAGCAGAACCACGTCGGAACCCAAACGGTTCCAAACAGAACCTAGCTCAAGTCCAATAACGCCAGCGCCAATAACACCTAAACGCTTGGGCACTTCGCCAATTTCTAGGGCGCCAGTGGAATCCAGAATCAAGTCGCCATCAACTTTGGCAACTGGGATGGCAATAGGCAGTGAGCCTGAAGCCAAGATAACATTGTCGGCATCGATAACAGACACAACACCGTCGTTGTCGGTGAGCTCTACTTTCTTGCCAGCCAGCAACTTGCCTGTGCCATATAAGGCAGTAACGCCATTGGCTTTAAACAACCCAGCGATGCCGCTAGTGAGCTGGTCAATAATGCTGTTCTTGCGCTTGAGCATGGCAGGAATATCCATGGCCACGCCTTTGGTGGTAATACCGTGAATGCCGAGCTCTTCTTTGGCTTCATAATATTTGAACGAACTGTCTAACAATGTTTTAGACGGGATGCAGCCGACGTTTAGGCAGGTTCCGCCGTTAACGCCCTGGCCTTCGTCGTTTTTCCACTTCTCAATACAGGCTGTTTTGAGCCCTAACTGAGCAGCGCGAATGGCGGCTACATAGCCAGCAGGACCGCTGCCGATGATTACAACATCATATTTATCAGACATTTAATATACCTATTTATCAGTAACTTACGTGTTATATTTCAAGTAGAATCTTAGCTGGATCTTCAATTAACTGCTTGATCGTAACCAAAAATTGTACCGCTTCCTTGCCGTCGATCAGACGGTGATCATAAGACAGTGCCAGATACATCATAGGACGAATCTCCACCTGACCGTTTACCGCTACTGGACGCTTCTGGATGGTGTGCATTCCCAGAATTGCCGACTGTGGCGGGTTGATAATTGGGGTTGAAAGCAATGATCCGTAGACGCCACCGTTGGTAATAGTAAAGGTGCCACCGGTCATTTCTTCAATGCTTAATTTGCCGTCGCGTGCTTTACCGGCGTACTCGCCAATGGAGCTTTCAACGGTCGCGATGCTCATGTTCTCGGCATTGCGCAGAACAGGAACTACTAGGCCACGGTCGGTGGATACGGCAACGCCGATATCTTGGAAGCCGTGGTAAACAATGTCAGTGCCATCAATAGAGGCATTCACCAGTGGGAAGCGCTTTAACGATTCTACGGCTGCCTTAACAAAGAAACCCATAAAGCCTAAACGCTGGCCGTTGTGAGTTTTGGTAAATTCGTCTTGGTACTGTTTGCGCAGTCCCATGAGAGCCGACATATCCACTTCGTTAAAGGTGGTTAGTGAGGCTGTATTTTGCGTAACATCAAGAAGACGTTCGGCAATGCGCGAGCGCATTCTGCTCATGGCAACACGGCGCTCAACACGCTCTCCGCCTTCTATCAACTCTGTAGGTACTACTGTGGCTGCAGGTGCTGAAGCAGCCGGGGCCGCTGGCGCTGGTGTAAAGTTAACCACATCTTCTTTAGTGATTCTGCCACCTTTACCGGTACCCGTAATCTGAGCCAGATCAATGTTACGTTCATCAGCTAGCTTTTTGGCCGCTGGGTTTACCAGAGACTCTGCTACCTGAATGTCGGCTTCTTCTTGCTTTGCCGCTGGTGTAGCAGTTCCGGCCGCAGCTGCTGCGCCCTCTTCGATGCGGGCAATAACTTCATTGCTCTCGATAAGGTCGCCTTCGGCTTTAAGTACTTCGGTCAAAATGCCGTTTGCTGGGGCTACAACTTCAAGCACAACTTTGTCTGTTTCAATATCAACAAGTAGCTCGTCACGCGTAACGCTGTCGCCAACGTTTTTGTGCCAAGTGGCTAATGTGCCTTCTTGTACAGATTCTGGGAAGGTGGGTGCCTTGATTTCAATGGCCATTAATCTATTCCTAGTCTTGTTATAAGAGTTTTGTTATGAGGTGAAGCTTAGTGCTTCATCAATAAATTTCTTCTGCTCTTCTAAATGAACAGACATATAACCCGCTGCCGGTGCCGCTGAGCTCTCGCGGCCAACATAGCTAAGGTGTAATTGCGGGTGTGTGCGCTGTATTACATGGCGCATATTGTGCTGACTGCTATACCAGGCACCCTGGTTCATTGGCTCTTCCTGACACCAGACGATATCTTTAATATTGCTGTAGGCTTTGAGTATCTCTTCCAATTCATCATCGGGGAATGGATACAGCTGCTCTAAACGCACCAGTGCGACATCGGTGATGCCGCGGGCTTCACGCTCTTCTAGCAGATGGTAATAAACCTTACCAGAGCAGAGTACAACGCGTTTTGCTGCGGCCATATCGATACTGTTGTCACCGATAACATTATAGAATTCTTCGTTAGCCAGCTCTTCCAATGAAGAGGTCGCTAGCTTGTGACGCAGAATCCACTTGGGGCTCATGATCACTAGCGGACGACGCATGGGGCGAATAGCCTGACGACGCAGTAGGTGGAAAATCTGTGCCGGTGTGGTTGGGTTACAGATTTGCATATTGTGCTCTGCACAAAGCTGCAAGAAGCGCTCTAAACGAGCCGAACTGTGCTCTGGCCCCTGCCCTTCAAAACCATGGGGCAGCATCATTGTAAGACCGGATAAACGGCCCCACTTGTGCTCGCCACTGGCAATAAACTGGTCGATAACTACCTGGGCACCATTGGCGAAATCACCAAACTGGGCTTCCCAGATAATGAGTCCTGCCGGCGCGGTAGTCGCATAACCATATTCGAAGGCCAGTACGGCTTCTTCGGATAACACTGAATCGTAGATATCAAAACGTGGCTGGTCATCGGCCAGGTTTGTTAATGGCAGATAGGCTTCGCCATCTTTCTGATTAAACACAACGGCATGGCGGTGAGAGAATGTACCGCGACGAACGTCTTGACCCGTAATACGGATCGGAAACCCTTCGTGTAGCAATGTGCCATAGGCCAGAAGCTCAGCCATACCCCAGTTTAGGGGAAGAGCGCCACCGGCCATCTTGCGGCGGTCATCATAAATTTTAGCTACCTGACGCTGCACCTGAATGCCGTCTGGAATATGGGTAATCTTGGCTGCCACTTCTTGCAGGGCTTTGATATCTAGGCCTGTTTTAGCTGGCGTGCGCCAGTCGTGGCCGAGGTACGGCTCCCAGTTAACGAACAGACTGGTGTCTGGCTCGCGCACAAGGTTATGCACTACAAACTCACCATTATCTAGGCGTGCTCTGTAGTCATTGGACATTTCATTAGCCTGATCCTGTTCCACAACACCTTCAGACACTAGCTTCTGAGCGTAGAGGGTACGGGTGGTTGAATGCTTACGGATAATCTCGTACATCAACGGCTGCGTTGAAGATGGCTCGTCGGTTTCGTTGTGACCGCGACGGCGATAACAAACCAGATCGATAACCACATCTTTACCAAACTCGTAGCGGTAATCCATGGCTAACATGGCCGCAAACATCACTGCGTCTGGGTTGTCGCCATTCACGTGCAGAATTGGCGCCTGAACCATCTTAGCGATATCTGTACAGTATTCTGTGGAGCGAGCATCATCCTGACGGCTCGTAGTGAAGCCGACCTGGTTGTTGATGACAACATGGATGGTGCCGCCGGTTTTATAGGCGCGTGTCTGAGACAGCTGGAATGTCTCCATCACAACACCCTGACCAGCAAAGGCTGCATCGCCGTGCATCAAGATAGGTACAACTTTCTCGCCTTTCACGTCGTTACGACGATCCTGACGGGCGCGGCCAGAACCTACCACTACAGGGCAGGAAATCTCTAGGTGAGAGGGGTTAAAACCCAGTGCCATGTGCACTTCACCGCCAGGTGTCATCACATTGGATGAGAAACCCTGGTGGTACTTCACGTCACCGGACGTATTTACTAGGCGCTTGCCTTCAAATTCTTCGAACATCTCTGCTGGGTTCTTACCCAGAATGTTCACTAAAACGTTTAGTCGACCACGGTGAGCCATGGCCATAACAATTTCTTTACAGCCATACTCGCCAGAACGCTTAACCAAGCAATCCAGCAACGGAATCAGGCTTTCGCCACCCTCAAGACCAAAGCGCTTAGTGCCCGGATACTTGGAGTCTAGGTGCTTTTCTAGGCCCTCTGCGGCCGTAAGACGGTTGAGTACGTCAATACGCGCCTCATCACCGTAAGTTGGCTTGGAGCGAACAGATTCAAAGCGCTGTGCCAGCCACTGCTTTTCAGCAAAGCTAGTGATGTGCATAAACTCTGGCCCAAGGTGGCCACAGTAGGTTTCTTCTAAGGTTTCAACAATCTCACGCAGCGTTGCTTCGGGCTTACCCATATACAGCGGCGTGGTTTGGAAGGTGGTATCTAGATCTGCTTCGGTAAGACCATGAAAATGCAGGTGTAAATCGGGCACATCTTCACGCACCATCAATCCCAAGGGATCGAGGCTGGCTTTTTGATGGCCACGGAAACGGTAGGAGCTAATTAGCTGAACAACTTTCACCTGCTTGCGCTCATGCTCAAGGTGAATGCCACCAGAGCCAGGTGCAGGGGTTGGACGAGCCTGACGACGACCTAACAGCTCAAAATGCTGAATAATCGTATCGTGGGAAACATCGGGAGTAACACTGCCATTTGTACGGGGTAAGGAATCGAAAAATCTGCTCCACTCCTCTGGCACGCCGTTAGGATCGTGCAAGTAGGTTTCGTAAAGCCCTTCAATATAAGCTGCGTTGCCACCAGAAAAGTGGGAGGAGCTAAGAAATTGCTCCATTAAGCCCTCAGGCATCTGTGTTATTCCCCTATGAAATACTCTGTATCAGGTCAAAATTGTGGGCAGTATTCTAAACCTCTCATAGCAAAACGGCCAGTAAAAACTGGCCGTTTGGTGTTTTTTAGGCTATTGGATAAGCCTATTCACTAATTATGTCGCGCTTCTGATCAACATATTGCGAATATGGCCAATTGCCTTGGTCGGATTGAGACCTTTTGGGCACACCTGGACGCAGTTCATAATGCCGTGACAACGGAAAACACTGAATGGATCATCCAGATTTGCCAGTCGCTCTTCAGTCGCAGTATCGCGGCTATCAGCTAAAAAGCGGTAAGCCTGCAAAAGTCCAGATGGACCGATAAACTTCTCAGGATTCCACCAGAAAGACGGGCAAGCCGTTGAACAGCATGCACATAGAATACACTCATACAGGCCATCTAACTTGGCGCGCTCTTCTGGCGACTGCAGTCGTTCAATAGCAGGCGCTGGCGTGTTATTAATCATGTACGGCTGAATTTTTTCGTACTGGGCGTAAAACTGGGTCATATCGATCACCAGATCACGAATAACCGGCAGACCAGGCAGCGGGCGAATAACCAGCTTGTTGCCCTTAACCGCAGATGAGAGTGGCGTAATACAAGCCAAACCATTCTTGCCAGAGATATTAACACCGTCGGAACCACAGACACCTTCGCGACATGAGCGACGAAAGCTTAGGGTTGGATCTTCAGTTTTGAGTTTTTCTAATACGTCCAAAACCATGACATCTTTGCCCTGGGTGTCGACCTTATAGTCTTGCATATAAGGCTCTGCGTCCACATCAGGGTTATAGCGATAAATACTTACGTTTAACATAATTCTGTCAGCCCCTATTAATAGGTACGGATTTGAGGTTCGAAAGCTTCGCGCGTTTTCAGGTTGAAATTCACGCCTCGCTTACCAATAGTTTTGCTCTCAGGGAAGTAAACCGAGTGACACAACCAGTTTTCATCATCGCGTTCTTGGAAGTCTTCACGGGCGTGAGCACCGCGACTTTCAGTACGGCCTTCAGCAGCAATCGCAGTCGCTTCTGCAGTGGCAAACAGATTCTGCAACTCCAGCGCTTCAATACGTGCGGTGTTAAAGGCATTACTCTTGTCTTCAAGAGCGACATTTTCAATACGTGGGCGCAGCTCGTTAAGCTTCTCAATACCCTGCTGCATAAAGTCACCACGACGGAACACACCGAAGTAGTTCTGCATAATGGTTTGCAACTCAGCGCGCAATACCGAGGCTTTTTCGCCGCCTTCAGAATTGTTGATACGATTAAGGCCTGACATAGCGCGTTCGATATCTGCTTCGCTGGCTTCTTTAAGGTTAATACCTTCACGCAACTGCTTCTCGATAAACATACCCGATGCACGACCAAATACCACCAGATCCAGCAGCGAGTTGCCGCCCAGACGGTTAGCGCCGTGAACAGACACACAGGCTGCTTCGCCACAGGCGTAAAAGCCTTCGATTACCTGATCGTTGCCTTCTTTATCAATGGTCAGAGCCTGGCCATCAACGTTAGTAGGAATGCCGCCCATCATGTAGTGACAGGTAGGAACAACAGGAATTGGCTCAACAATAGGATCTGCGTGAGCAAAGGTGCGAGACAGTTCAAGAATGCCCGGCAACTTAGCGTTTAGTGTTTCTTCACCCAGGTGATCGAGCTTAAGATAAACATGATCGCCGTCAGGGCCACAGCCTCGGCCTTCAAGAATTTCCAATACCATGGAACGGGCAACCACATCGCGGCCAGCTAGATCCTTAGCATTGGGCGCATAACGCTCCATAAAGCGCTCGCCATCTTTGTTGATTAGATAGCCACCCTCACCACGACAACCCTCTGTTACCAGAGTACCTGCGCCGTGAATACCGGTTGGGTGGAACTGCCACATCTCAATGTCTTGCACTGGGAAGCCCGCGCGCAGTGCCATACCAACACCGTCACCGGTACAGATATGCGCATTGGTAGTAGATGCGTAGATACGCCCTGCTCCGCCTGTGGCAAAAACAGTGGCCTTAGATTTAACAAAAACCGTTTCACCAGTTTCGATATCGATAGCTACAACACCAACAACCGCGTTGTCTTCGTTCTTAACGATATCTACCGCATACCACTCATTGAGGAATGTGGTTTTGCTTTTAAGATTACCCTGATAAAGAGTATGCAGTAATGCATGACCTGTTCGATCTGCTGCTGCACAGGTTCGAGCAGCCTGACCGCCCTTACCAAAATCTTTAGACTGACCACCAAACGGACGCTGATAAATACGACCCTCAGCAGTACGTGAGAAAGGTAGACCCATATGCTCCAGCTCAAAAATAGCCTCTGGACCGGTCTGACACATATATTCAATCGCTTCCTGATCACCAATATAGTCAGAACCTTTAATGGTGTCATACATGTGCCACTGCCACTGATCATTGGGATCGTCGCTGGCGATTGCACAGGTAATACCACCCTGAGCCGACACCGTGTGTGAGCGAGTTGGAAATACTTTGGTGATTACTGCTGTCTTGTAACCAGATTCCGCCAGCTGAAGTGCGGCGCGCATACCAGAACCGCCGCCACCGACGATTACGGCATCAAAACTCATTGTTTTCATGTTAGCCATGTACTTAGATTCCCCACAGAATGTCGATAGCCCAGATCACATACAGCATCGTTACCGCGATCATGCCAAGCTGAAAAAAGATACGGATTGCAGTGGCCTTTGGCCCAATCAATCGCTCTGTAATATAGTCGGTCAAAACACACCACATACCGATCCAGGCGTGGGCTGCGATAGACAGCATGGTCAGCAGGCTAAACATACGCATCGGCAGGCTAGCATTTAGCTCGGCCCACTGTGCATAGTTGAGGTCTGGGTTGGCGATTAAATAGCCAACAATAAAAAACAGGTAAGCAGTCATCACAAACGCAGAGGTGCGTTGGATCAGCCAATCTGACAGGCCGCTGCGGCCCAGGCTAGTAACTGTAGTAATCATAGGAACACCCAGTAAGTAATCAGTGCGATAACAACAGCGGCAACAACCACTGCAACCCAGGCGCTAAGGCGGCCAGCTTCAAAGCTGTCTTCGCCCACACCAAAATCCATAATCATATGCCGAATACCCGCGACAGAGTGGTAAGCCAGCGCAGCAAGGCTGCCCCAGATAATCACCTGACAGATTGGGTTGGCCATCATGTCGCCCAACGCATTAAAGCTAGCTTCAGATGCCAGGCTGCTTTCCAGCAACCACAGCAGCACGGCCAGGGCGAAGAACATAATTACGCCTGAGGCACGATGCAGAATGGAAACATAGGATGTTATTGGGAGCTTAATAGTCCCAAGATCAAGATTTACTGGTCTTTTTTTATCCACGACGGGTAATTCCTATAAGGTGATCCGTATCAACGGAAATAGATTTAATACAAAACAGATTCGAGCAGTATAAACAGTACACTCAGACCAGCTATTTGATGGCGCAGGAGTATAGATACATCGGTGCCTAAATTCAATTGACTACAGCATCTACGGAGATAAGAAAGCTTCCAGACCACCCTCAAAGCATTAATAAAACATGACCCATGGTTTTTCATCTCCGCAGAGCCCAGTATTAGGGGCCTCAATTGACGCGTATTGTGGGCCACCAGTGCATTCGACAGATGAATAACGGATATCCAAAAGCGCCGTTTACGCTTAGATATTAGGTTTTAGCCCATCGGGTCAGTGCGCTATTCAGTTGACAATTTTAGCTGAGCATCTATGATTGCATTCGCATTTTAAGACCCATTCCAATTTTGTTTTCCCGAGGACCCTGTATGACCGATCGCAAAGCAATTCTAAGTATTGACGGCCAAGCCCCTATTGAACTGCCCGTTCTCAAAGGAACCCTTGGACAGGATGTAATCGACATCGGCTCTCTCGGCAGCCATGGCTTCTTTACCTACGACCCAGGGTTTTCTGCTACAGCAGCCTGCCAGTCAGACATTACTTACATTGACGGCGACAAAGGTGTTCTGTTGCACCGCGGTTACCCCATCGAAGAGCTGGCCGAAAAGTCAGACTACTTGGAAACCTGCTACCTACTGCTTGAAGGCGCACTGCCCAACGCACAGCAAAAAGAAGATTTCGTAAACACCATTACAAACCACACCATGGTTAACCGTTCGATTGAGCACTTTATTAGCGGCTTCCGCTACGACGCTCACCCAATGGCAATGCTCTGTGGTGTTGTTGGCGCAATGTCGTCGTTCTACCACGACTCATTGGACATCACTAACGAAGAGCACAGAAAAATCTCTGCTCACCGATTGATTGCCAAGATGCCAACTATTGCAGCTATGTGTCACAAGCACTTCAGCGGCCAGCCCTTTATCTACCCAGATAACTCTTTGTCTTACTCAGAGAACTTTCTGCACATGATGTTTGGCACCCCTTGCGAACCTTATGTAGTGAAGCCTGCCATCGCGAAAGCCATGGACCGTATCTTCCTGCTGCACGCAGACCACGAACAGAATGCATCAACCTCTACAGTACGTTTGGCTGGCTCTTCAGGCGCTAACCCTTTCAGCTGTATCGCAGCGGGTATCGCTGCACTGTGGGGACCGGCTCACGGCGGCGCCAACGAAGCAGTATTGGTTATGCTTGAAGAAATTGGTCACGAAGACAATATCGAAGAGTACGTTGCCAAAGCGAAAGACAAAAGCGATCCGTTCCGCCTGATGGGCTTTGGACATCGGGTTTATAAAAACTACGATCCACGTGCCACCGTTATGCGCGAGAGCTGTGACGAAGTATTAGAAGTGCTAGGACTGCAAAATGATCCACTGTTCCGCCTGGCCAAGAAACTAGAGAAAATCGCATTGGAAGACGAGTATTTTGTGAGCAAGAAACTCTACCCCAACGTTGATTTCTACTCAGGCATTATTCTTAAAGCACTGGGTATTCCTGTTGAAATGTTCACCGTGATCTTCGCCACAGGCCGCACCGTTGGCTGGATTTCACACTGGAACGAGATGATCACTCATCCGTACCGTATCGGTCGTCCACGCCAGCTTTACACCGGTGAAGACGTTCGCGATTACACCCCAGTTGAAGATCGTTAAACCGCAGGTTATTTAAAAGACTTGTACAAAAAAGGCAGCCTAGGCTGCCTTTTTTGATTCTGACTTTAGGGCTAAATCAGAATCGTCACTGCTGCTAGAACCCTCATCCCAATACAGAACCGTCACCCCAGCGAAGGCTGGGGTCCAACTACATAAATAGATTCCAGCCCCAGCCTTCGCTGGGGTGACGTTCCTTCGCTGGGGTGACGTTCCTTCGCTGGGGTGACGTTCCTACGCTGGAATGACGAGTGAGAGGGCCACACGCACTTAAAAAAACTCAGTATTAAATAACCGGCCCAGAATGAAATCTAAACTCAGTATCCGGCGTCTCAACCAACTCCCGCTCCCGCTTAGCAAACAAAGCGATACGATCATCAATACTCTCGCCACCAGCGGCCTTTTTCGCCAGCCCCAGATAATCCTGATAATGGCGTCCTTCGGACTTTAATAACGAGCCGTAAAACTGCGCCAGTTCCTCATCTAAATGGGGTGCCAAACGCGCAAAGCGCTCACAGGACCGCGCCTCGATAAACGCACCAATCACCAGCACATCAATTAACTTACCGGGGTCATCCTTACGAGCCAGCTCACGCAACCCCGCCGCATAGCGAGACGCACTCACATAGGTATATTCGATACCTCTGCGCTTTATAATCGCAATAACCTGCTCAAAATGGCGCATTTCCTCGCGAGCCAGGCGCGACATTTTATTCAGTAATTCAAAATTATCGGTATAGCGATTAATTAAACTGATTGCCGTGCTGGCTGCCTTTTTTTCGCAGTTAGCATGGTCGATTAGCATTAGACTGGGATTCTCCAGCGCATTTTCGATCCATCTATCTGGCGTATGGCAGGGTAAAAATGCGTGAATTTCCTCAAGAACGTCAGAGGAAACTGTTTTTAAAGCTGTTGCAGTCATAGGTGATTCTTATCTTTTTGTTGTTTTAAGAGAGAGATTTCTCCCGTTGGTCGAAATGACAAGTCTTGGTCTCCCGACAAAGCCTTTAGCTTGTCATCCCTAGAGAGCCTTTAGCTTGTCATCCCTAGAGAGTCTTTAACCTGTGATACCAACAGAGTCTTTAGCCTGTCATCCCGACAGAGTGAAACGACGAGGGGTCTCCACAACGCGCCACCCCACCAAAATCAACCTAGCTGCATTTTCTCGATCGCCGCCCGATGTTCTTTATTCATCTGCGCAATCATCGGCCGCTCAGACATCAGGGTCAACCAGTCACGTAAGCCATCAATATCCGCCGCTATATCCCAGCCCCA
>Ga0209712_10004018_pt1 | contig 11836 bp, 8 predicted proteins | sample ArcOceMetagenome_FD_187443 | JGI IMG/M metagenome (GOLD analysis project Ga0209712, IMG submission 187443) | Marine eukaryotic phytoplankton communities from Arctic Ocean - Arctic Ocean - Greenland ARC118M Metagenome (SPAdes) (version 2) | ecosystem: Environmental > Aquatic > Marine > Oceanic...
TCCAAAGTCTAAGATTTGAAGCTAAGACTATTTCCGAGTCGAATCCTACCAAGGACTATGTTCTAATGTGGTATGAATAGTTCATCGGTGAGATCATTGAATGCCCCAGCGAGGGTAAACAAAATGTGTTTGCTCATTTGATTGGAAACTATTCCCACTGAGGCATTTACAAAGCTATTACACGATGAGGCTGCTGGGCTTTTGAAAATGACATCTACTCGTAGGAACAACGGCACCTCCTATGGACTACTACAACAAAGAAGAGCTCGAAATAAATTTTGTCTGATCCAACAATCGGTTGGAATCTGGTATTGACGAGGGCCACATATAACAAATCTTACTCCTATCAAGCGTTGGAGTTTGGTCTCCTGGAAGAATTTACCGATTGTACTGTATTATGAAAATTATAATCAGAAAATGCGGCAGACTCATTAATACAGATTGTGAAAGTTTGCCACAGCTTAGTGATCCGGTCAACAATTATATTTTGGGACGTTAATTGCATTAGTGACTCGCAACGATTGCTCGCAACCTACTTCTTAGGAACAAAATATTTCAACGTGTCTCAATAAACCAAACAGATTGTGTTGGATGTCACCGTCTTGCTGAACTAAACAAAAGGCATCGCACATCATCTCTATTCCGAAACAAGTTTGTTCCCATTTATCTAAATGAGGATTCCAGCTGTTCATCACCCATCAAGAGCCCCATCGATAGGTCTGGCCATCGCGTCATCTTGGACAACCAGTGCCCACCACCACTACTAGTGCCTTTATACTACTTTCCTCTGTTTCTGCTCTTCGAGCAACCACTGCTGCAAGTGCAAGTAGTTTGACATTTACCTCAGCGTACACCAACTTTCGAGGTGGATCCATTTTGAACGCGTCTTCATCTGGAGGATCCATCAACAGAGAGAACTCAAAGGATGGTAGTACTGACAAGAAAGTTGAAAGGGATAGCTTCGAGTCGGCAGCTTCGTCATCGTCTACTAATAGTTCTAGGTCTAATAGTGAAGAACGCCCGTCACCTGGCGGGAAAGACTTGCTCCAAAACGAACCGGATCATTTATCTTTTTAATTAATTAATAAATGCTAGCCAGAATTTGTTTTGGTTCAGTTTTATTGTATTAGAGAGATGATCGAGGATGAGGAAATAATGCCAACCCAATGGAATGCAGTCAACCATTATAGCAGTTCGAGGTTCAGGCATCTTTTTGTGTGCTCTTCCTCCTAGACATTAGTTTTGACATGAGTTTGAAGACTAAGTCGCCACCAACGCGAAGGGCGGAATAGTCCATGTAGACTATCTTTAGCGCCGAAACAATCTTATTATTCTTTGCTCCAGCGAATGACCCCCTCAAAACCTCCATCATTCTTCCATCGTCATTTTCCGCAGTAGGAAATCCTTTTTCCCAATCTTCAAATGTTATGACCATTTCATCATACCGTTCGCTGAATTTTCTCTTTCGTTCGTTTACAGGTACTTCTTTCTTCTTGGCTTCAAGTGGTTCCATTCTCTTGATGATTTCGTGTAATACCTCTGGCAAGTCGCAAGTAACGTCACAGCTATTTCCATCATGACAGCGTTGCAACCCAACAATGAATTTCTCAAATGTCAGTTTTTCATTTTCATCTGTGTCCATGGCTTCCACGAATTCCTCAAAAGTTTCAAAGCCCAGTAGCTCCACAATTGTATCGACGATCCCCGAGTCGATCAGCGCCGCCATTGTCATCTGTCCCTCAGTATCATCTTGCATGACTACTGCGTAAGCTCTTCTCCCATCATTTATTGTTGGCATATCCAATCCATAATCGTCTGCTAGCTCCTTCTCCTTCCGATCCCTCTCCTCAGTACATTCTTCCATGTTGGTTTTTAATTTTCTATAGATCATTCGTCCTGCTATTCTCACAGGCATCAAATCTTGAAAAATTATGGAGAAAGCATTCATTACCGCTGGTTCATTAGATCCAGCAGCGACACCCTCGTAGAGAGCACGGTAGCGAGGACCGGGTATCGAAGCTATATCTTTCGGTGTAAATTGTGCGAATTCTCTCATCATAGAATAGAATTCTTTTTCTAGTTTCGCCTGGTCTGGCTCTGGCGGTGGGATTAGATTTGGACCAGGTTCAATGAAATTTATTTGTTGACTAATAGCACTTTTTTCTGCCATTGATTCTTCCCCATGCTGCGAGGATACTTGTAACAGTGTGGTTGATGATCCGAGTGAGACAGAGGAAGAAGTTAAGCCCAGCTGCTGAGTTCTGAGGCTGAATGAATTCGCACACAGTGGCAAGAGAAGCAGTACCGCTATTTTGGATGTTGTTTTCATATCGGAGCCGCTAAAGAAAGTTGTTGCAGATAGTATCGGTAGAACGAAAATGATTTGACAGGGGAATTTGAATTCACTCACTTGCCTTTTTTTTCCTTTCCTCCCCCGCCCGCAGAACATTCACATCGGCAAAGACATCAACATCAGACATCATCCAAACAGAATAGAAGTGTGGACGTCATAGATCGCTTCAATATTGAAATAACTCCCCATTGCTTTCCCCTCTCTTTCGTGTTGTTGGAGAAAATCGAAGAATTTTCAAAAAGTGTTCTCTCTGACTGACTCTGTGAGTAAGATTGAGAGATCGAATGGCAAAGCAAGCTACAAACATAAAATAAAACATCTCTGTTAATTGAACATTGCAAAGAAAACCTAACATTACACACATCGAAAGAAAAAAAATGTACATGAGGTTGACCATTTCGCTCGCTGTCGCAGCTTACTCTGTTCAAGCATTCAGTGTCTCGAATACTTTCAGTCGTTCAACTGATGTGATAAGTCCCACACGATCTTTTATGTCGGATCTATCCGATGATGTTCCGTCCGACACCGCAAGTGAAGACATTGTTGACGTCCAATCCGAAACGTTGGAGCCAACCATTGTTTCTTCAATCTTCGACGAGCTCCCTGATGAGGGTAAACCAGTAACGTCAGTCTCCAAAGAAGCTCGCGCCACTATCAACGAAGCTATTTTGAAGTTGGAGGCTGTAAATCCGACGGAAGATCCTACCTCGTCTCCATTGCTCAACGGCGTGTGGAGTCTACGTTACTCTGGGGGCTATGATGACGACTGGGCATTTCAGAGTCCTACCAGGCAAATTGCATTGTTTGCTTATTCTGGTGGGTATAGTCCGGGATTATTTGCTCTCAGTTTGGCCTCTACTTTGCCCAACAGTTTAGTGGATGTTGGTGAGTTGGAGATTAGTATCTCCCGCGAACAGCCCCGCATTGAAGCAAAAATCGATGTCAAATTTCTTGGTGGTGCAGTGAATGACATAGTTGTAAAGTCCAGGCTTGATACTGCTTCACCCTTGAGATTTACTGAAACTTATGAGTCCGCCACTGTGCTGGGACGGACTATTGATTTACCACAGACCGTACAGTACAGCCGTGACATATACATTGCCTATCTTGACGAAGACATCCTTATCGTGAGAGATGGAAGTGGTGTTCCTGAGATTTTGATGAGGAAGCAGTAGTACTCGTAGTAGCAACCTCTGAAAGACTGAGGAAATAATAATACGTACATTGCAAGGCGAATGAAACATCGCAGCATCCTTTTTTTATTTCTCCAAGTGTACCTAACCAACTAAACTAAATTCATAAAATGGCTGATAAATAAATCCTAATGCCGACTCGACCTCAAGCTTCCCCCGTCCGCCATAAACGAATCTTCGGTACAGCTTCGTGGTTAGTGGAACGAGGAAACTGGACTCCAGATCCCCATGGATGATCATGATTGTGAGGGTCGGAACCCTGGCAAGATAGAGTACCATTGCTGCTCCAAATCGGAGTGAGTGGGTTCCTATTTCGTTCCATTCGAATCCTATGGAGTCCTATCCTTTTACTCTTGCCGCAGCTCTCAATTTGGTTCGGATCTGCGTGTACGTGATTTGGAATATTTTTCGTTTGTCGTTCTTGAACAGGTTTACTTTTCTATTTTCGACATCGTCAGCACCCGAGTGACTCCTTACTCGTCGGACTGTTGCAGCCCAAATGCGGACAGGGCGAAGGAGTCCATCGTTAGTTGCCCTAAACATGCCGGCTGATTCATTTCTTTCATCATTCTTTTGATAATCGAAAGTTATGTTGACGTAGTCGGCAAGGTGGAGCTCTGGGTGATCGTGAGGGAGTTCTTTGATGTTTTTGAAGAATATAAAATTTCGCAAACGGAGGATCTTTGTTCGTTTGCTTTCTTCCGCTGTTGTTGTTTTGGAGTACTCCAAGAACGTATGGCAAAGAAGAAGACTCCGATTGCGAGATTTGCGATTGCTATTGCTTGAGGAGTGGTTGCGGTTTCGATCATGGTTCTGAGGACTTTGGCTGGGATTGCCTTTTGGCTGTTTCGCTCAAGATTTCAGATTGCAGCATCAGTTTGTCAAGAAAACAAAGACTTATAATAATTTGTGTGTGTAAGACTGTAAGTACTTTTAAGTTGTACACTTCCGCCCACATGAAAGATCCAAATAAGCAGATGCCCTTTTGCATTTCTTTTTAGTGTTCACTTCCTCATTTTCAATTTGTTCCGCTTCAAAGGCTATTTTTAGGATATGATTTATTTCAATTTTTTAGCATGAATGAGCTTCTAGTATTTTGGTTTTATTGTGGCTTTACTTATTTTCATTATGCATCCATGCTGTTGGATTCAAAACTCTGACCGATCTGCTCGTCTAACACTGACTGTTTTGAATCCATGAGAGAAGGAGTCTTGAACAGACGCCCACCAACAATCAGTTTTTTCTCACGCCTATTATTATCAAGGCGGCCATACTTGCCATTCTCCGAGAGAAACTTTCTATTTACAACATGGCTCGACGTGTTTCTTGGAGATTCCGCTGATAGATATGTCAATGCAGATTCCATCACTGATATACAATTTAAATCGAGACAAGCGTCTTTCCCAAAAAAGTGTTTGCTTTGAGGCTTGTGATCCGTTTTTACACGCCCTTTCGCCTCCTTCGGCTTAATTCCAGTAAAGAAATAATTCTCAACGAATGCAATATCATCTTGATAGATCGACTCGGGCTTCTTCGACGTTTTGAAGGGTCGAAAGCTGTTGATCACTGATGGCACCTTTTCTATGAGATCAATAAAAGATATTGTAGATTTGTTGTTTTCGTCATCGTCAGATACTATTGAGGCATCATCGAGAGCATCAAATGATACTAATCTATGTTCATCGTTTTTACGCTTTGATTCCAGGTCAGAGAAAAGTTCCGACTTGGCATCGTGTAAATCATTCGCCGCCACCACTAAACTGGCCTCTTTTCGCCAAAGGTTGCACATCGATTGCATTGATGATTCATTTATGTTCGTGTTGCCAATAGGAAACAGTATGTCTTCTGCCTGTACGTTCGTGGATTTATCCACTACAAATGAAAGATGTTCGTCTTCAGAGGTTGTGTTCAGGACTGATGAAGCTTCACTGAAATCCGGGCAACTGATTGATGCTTCGATCGTTGGGAGCATGTGGCTTTCCACGTTCATAACTGAATCTAAATGTTGGTACTTACGATTGTCGGTATTCAGTAGTGACGTGTCGGAAAGCTTGATTCCGACTGGCGGATGAAATGGAAGTTTGTGGGACATGGTCTCTTGTTCTCTTGAGCATGAGTGGACTATATTCGTTTCCGCCAAAGTGGACGGTAAGCTAGATGCACAGGCTGTTTCGAATGGTCTTACCAGCATGTCTTCTACCTGTGCGTTCGTTGAATCATCCACTGCAAATGAAAGATGTTCGTCTTCAGAGGTTGTGCTCAGGACTGATGAAGCTTCACTGCGATCCGGGCAACTGATTGACGCTTCGATCGTTGGTAGCATGTGGCTTTCCACGTTCATAACTGAATCCAAATGTTGGTACTTACGATTGTTGGTATTCAGTAGTGACGTGTCGGAAAGCTTGATTCCAACTAGCGGGTGCAATGGAGGTTTGTAAGGCATGGTCTCTTGTTCTCTTGAGCATGAGTGGACTATCTGTGTGTCCGCCAAAGTGGAAGGTACGCTAGATGCACAGGCTGTTTCAAACGGTCTTATTGTCAAGAGATGTGGGCCGGTTAAGCTTCTTTTCGTAGATATCATGTGCGACGGCTGAGACGCCTCAGAAAATTTGGAACATATCGAACTTTCGTCGCAGCTCATTTGTGTTGTTGTAGAAGTCCTGAACGATCCCTTGGAATTATGATTGCTGAAGGAAGTCTTTTTATCTGTCCCAGGAGCATGTTGTTCATCATCAAATGCTGCCTCCCGTGTATTAATCACTTTTGAATGTTTTGCAACATCTTCTGTGATATCATAACTATCACAGTTCCCGTCGAGCCACGGGGGGGATTGCGTACGTTGTATCCTTTGCGAAAACGACTGCGACGATATAATGACACCATTGCTGCTCTCGTCCTTCTGCACTTCCCATGATGCATGTGCACCATTTTGTTTTGCAAGCATACGATTAAAATATAATGAAGATTCGTACCGCATGTCCTCGGAGTCACTGCTAGACGTGATTCGTTTATGAACAGTTGCTGGTTCAACCAAACCATTGTTCCCTGCAAATGACCATGAATGTCTATTCAATTGTATGCGAAGAGGCGACCGGGATGTCTTTGCAGGAGAAATCTTTTCCCAGAAAGTAGACCAACGAGATCGAGGTGACGCACATGCTCTTTGAGGAGTGATTTTTAAGTTGTTGTCGCTGTCCATACTGTATGGCGCCTTTGGTAGAGGGGACACAGAACGTTTTTCTTGCAATGGGTCGTGTAATTCGGTTGCTAAAGTACATGCATACAAGTCTGAAGGCAAAGATCTCAGCGTTTCATCATTAGAACACACTTTTGTTTTTTTCTCCGGTGTTACAAGAATATCTTCATTGATATCTCCGCAGCTGACAAAGGATACACAGTCGAGAGCCATATCATCAGGTCCTAACGACAAGTCAGAATCAGCTTCCGCTTTGGCATCATCTGATATCTCTTCGTCAGATTTGTAGGCCTTTATTGATTTTCCTGTTCCGCTCAAGCCAGACATACTTTTCATAATTATTCGAAAACTTGGGACACGTGTGATGAACGATACAGACGGCGCTGATCCGCGTCGCGACTGCACACTGACGGAGCTATCTGTAAGTGCCTTAGAGCTGAGAGTAGCATTTACTCCACATCTAGAGAGATTCGTTTTCACTAATGGGTGCATCTCTTTAAATGGCGGTATAACCTCTTCAATATGGCGCAAAGCAAGAACAGGAATCTTCTCTTTCGCCTCACTTGGCGGAGCCACAGATAAAAACGTTGCTGAAGTGAGTATCCTAGGAATCGTCGATTTTGCTGAGTTTTTGGACTGTAACTTTGAAGGTGCCGATACTTGGCGAGAGCCATGTGAAATTGCTTTCGGTTTCTTTATTTCTGTGCTCGGACGAATGGTTAATGGCTGATCATGCGAGTTTAAATTCCTATGATGTCCTCTCAATGGGGTGACAGCGTCGTAGTCTGGGCGACTTGAGTCAAAGTTGTCCCATACAGACCATGATCTACGGCCAATTCCCCGAGGAGGACTACGGACTGGACTATTCTTACCACCACCGACATCCAGTCCAAGACCGAGTTCAAACTTTGTTGCGTTACCAACAAACTTCTCTTTACCGGCTTCAGCAGCTCTTTCTGCCTCGAGAGCAAGCTCTGACATCTCTTGCAATCTCAAATCATATTGGATTTGTCTTGATCGCTGTGTGAGCTCTAGATCTGAATCATCGGTAAGTTCAATATCTTTCACAAAATTACCCTCAGGAACGGTGAAATCGTTGTTCATATAACCAATGCCACCTTCCGAGAATAAGTGTTTTCTCACATTAATTGAGGGGCCATCTCCATTTTGATCGTCGTCAATTGGATTAAAATACATATCAAAAGAAACACTAGTGTTGTGATCATCTTCATCTGCGACAGTACTAGGGCTACTATCCCACGCATTATATCTCTGCACAACAGTTCGGAATGGAGGTTTATCGACCTCCTTTATCTTCCCGCTTACGACATCAACCTTCTGGTCAACCACTTTGCTTTTATATGTTGGAGTGTGAAATTGAGTGCAACTAGGCTCGATGTTCCGACCCTGATCCTGCGGCGAATAAGACAGCGCTTGTTCAACCCCATCCAACAACACACTGTCATTTTGTAAAGGAATGGGTTTACGAGTAGTGTACCCTGTGCCTTTCTTCCGCCTCCGTGATTTCTTCCGCGGCTTTTGCCGCATGCAACTTATAACTTCAGCTTCAGATTCCCCATCCGCATCAAATTCTATGCCCTCGTCATTTGATTGAAAGTATCTATCCATCAGGTATTTTAAGCGTGGATTGGTGCAATCGGAATCCGCATCCGAATGCTGTGTGGAAGGCGCTTCAAGTTGGGAATGAACATGTAGAGGGAGATGGAAATGATTCTCACCAAACCTATCTACGGATGAGTTGTCGTGATGATCTGGAGAGATAGACCTTTCGTTGTTCGGTGGCATCATTACATTCAGTGCTTGCATCTAAATGCTTGATTCTTCATTCAGCTTCGATTTGGAATTGAATTGGTTCTTCTTCGCATAGATAGACTATAAGTAATGTAAGTCCCAGTTGGTCCCAGAGTCCGGGCGTTGACAAAAATTAAAGAAGACCACAAGTTAGTAGTACTGCGATAAATGCTGACTGTTTTAGCTGACACCCAGTTTCAAAGTTCCGCTCCCTGACTGTTTTAGCGGACACCCAGTTCAAAGTTCCGCTCCCTCTTCTTCTTCTTTTCTGTCCCTCTCTCTCTTTCTCTCGTCTCAAACAAACTGAAAACGAAAAAGATCCTTTTTTCTGCGAACCCGAGCGAATCAGCCAGCGTCATCGGCACGTCATTCAACCTTGATTCTTCAACGAAAAACGCTTGGTTGGATGGTTGAAACCTTCCCTAAAACTGAGGAGCGAGCGAGCGAGCTAGCAAGGAGCAAAGACTGTTATACTTGCTTAAGACCTCATCCTTCTTCTTACTCGTTACATTGAAAGAAAACTTCCTTCAGCACTACTCTTTGAATCATAATTACAGTTGAACGACCACGTCCAAAGTTCACTGAATAAATATCTTTCCATAGAAGCTTCGAAATGAAACTCTCTTACACAGTCCCAAGCACCATGCTATTCTTTGCAACCGTTGCATCCTCTTCGCGTAACTTCTCCGTTGCTGCTTTCTCCAACGTAAGATCTTACTCGTCTACTAGTGGAGCTTTGAAAATTCGCCCTTCTTTTCTTCGAAGGTCAGCATCTACCCTATCCATGGCTGCGGAAGGGGACGATGCATACGACTTTGATTACCTCGTTATTGGGGCTGGATCTGGAGGAATTGCATCTGCTCGTAGGGCTGCTACTTATGGCGCCAAGGTTGGTGTTATTGAGAAGGGCCGACTTGGAGGAACTTGTGTAAATGTTGGATGTGAGTATGTACAATGTTGATGTTGTTGATGTGGCAATACGTTTTCTCGTGGATTTTCGAGTCTCGTTTTATTCATTCATTGACTTTCCCATATTTTGTTTGCAGGTGTGCCCAAGAAGGTTATGTGGAACGCTGCTTCTATTGCTGAAACTCTTCATGATATGAAACACTATGGATTCTCAGGATATGAGTCCGATGCAATTTCTTTCGATTGGGGATTCATCAAAGAGAACCGCGACAAGTACATTGTGCGTTTAAATGGAATTTATGAGCGCAATATGGCAAACTCTGATGTTGAGAGCATCTTGGGAACTGCAGCATTTTCTGACGATGGTAAGGGTGTTGTTGTTACTCCATCGGATGGCAGTGATCCCGTCACTTACAAGGCTAAGAATGTACTTATTGCTTCTGGAGGATACCCCACCTTCCCCGATGGAGAAGGGGTTCGCGAACACGCTATTTCCTCTGATGGATTCTTTGAATTGGATGAACTTCCTGGAAAGGCTGTCGTTGTAGGTGCTGGGTATATTGCTGTTGAGCTCGCTGGAGTTCTGCAAGCTCTTGGGACTGATACGTCCCTTGTTGTTCGTAAGGAAAAGGCTATGCGCGAGTTTGACGAAATCCTCGCTGATACCCTTGACAATGAAATGCAGCGTCAGGGAATCAACATTCATCGCAATACTAATGGTGTTGAAAAAATCGAAGTAGGCGAGGATGGATTGAAGAAGGTCACTCTACAAAATGGAGAGTCTATTGATGGAGTTGATACTGTATTGATGGCTACTGGAAGAGCCCCTCTTGTTGAGCCTCTAAATCTTCCTGGAGCTGGTGTAGAGCAGAAGAAAGGAGGATACATTGTCACTGATGATTACTCTGCAACGAATGTCGACGGTGTGTTTGCCCTCGGTGATGTTTGCGGAAATGTCGAATTGACTCCGATGGCTATTGCTGCTGGCCGTCGTCTTGCTGATCGTCTTTTCGGAGGACCAGAGTTCAAGGATGCGAAAGTTTCATACGAGCATGTCCCCACTGTAGTTTTCTCTCATCCTCCCATTGGAACAATTGGGTTGACTGATGTACAGGCGATTGAGAAGTATGGAGAAGAGAATGTTAAGATTTACAGAAGTAAGTTTGCCAATCTTTGGTATGGACCTTGGCAAGTTGAGGCTGATGACAAGCCCAAGACCGGAATGAAGCTTATCTGTGCGGGAGAAGAGGAGCTTGTAGTCGGTCTTCATGTCATCGGTATGGGAGCCGATGAGATGTTACAAGGATTTGGAATTGCCATGAAAATGGGAGCAACTAAGGCTGACTTTGATGCGTGCGTTGCCATTCATCCTACTGCTTCTGAGGAGTTCGTCACCATGTTCCCATGGGGATTGAGCAAACAAGAGACTGGTGCAAAGGTTTCTCCCTTGAATGGAGCTGCCGGTACTGAGCCTGCTGCTGCTTCGGCTGTGAGCTAAACGAAAGTAAAGCGATGGAAGTGTTCCAATAATATTTTAGTACTTTTAAACATTCTTTTAGCTGGAGAAATTTAACGAAATTGATGCCTGCAGACGAGTATTTTCTGGTGATATCGCTTTATGCCTATGAAATACACCGGGTCTACCACATTGAAAATGTACATACGTGTACATCCTAAATTCGAAATGAAATTTTATGCGCAAACTTTTTCTTCTCCGCCATTAACAGTATTGATAGCTGCATTGCCACGAGTCTGTTTTATGATTTCGTCAATCATAGCCGCAAGCTGGATGCTGTGGTCCCACGTAAATTGCGCACATTGCTTATCACCCCTCTTTAGAGCCTTGCAAACTTCTTCAATTTCGTAGGTGAAACCAATACTTCCTGGGTAATTCCAAGGAGCCAAAAAAGCATCATCAGGCAAAGGAAAATCGTGAACTTGTTGGCTAGTTTTACCACGGCCCTCGTCAACAAAAACTCTCACTTTACTTGGTACATGAGCAGGGCCATCGAGGACGATGCGGCCCTTGCTTCCTTGAATAGTAACACGTTCCTCCGTATTGGCACTGCCCGTGACGTAAAATTGGAGCATTCCCTTTTGGCCAGGAGAGAGACTTCCGTTTGAAAACATCATATTACAAAGAACTGTTTGATCTACCCCATTGAGAATGGTGCCCATGGATTGGATTTGTTCTACTTCAGCGTCAGGATACGCCACTTGTCCAAGATGCGCCATGTACTGCAGCATTATATTTGGAATGGTCACTTAGTGAATAATCATTGCTCGAGATGAGTGAGAATATGTCTTTGGGACTTACCATTCCAATGTCGTAAGTCATCCCACCACTCGACGGATTCCAAATTCGATCTTCTG
>Ga0209712_10004023_pt1 | contig 11825 bp, 12 predicted proteins | sample ArcOceMetagenome_FD_187443 | JGI IMG/M metagenome (GOLD analysis project Ga0209712, IMG submission 187443) | Marine eukaryotic phytoplankton communities from Arctic Ocean - Arctic Ocean - Greenland ARC118M Metagenome (SPAdes) (version 2) | ecosystem: Environmental > Aquatic > Marine > Oceanic...
AGAAAGGAAAGGCTATGCGTAAGTCTGAACTGATTGAAAATTTGATTGACCGCTTTGAAAACATTCCTGTTAAGAATGTGGAGCAATCGGTTAAGGCTATTATTGTCCATATGGCCGATGCGTTGGCTGCTGGCGATCGAATTGAGATAAGAGGCTTCGGTAGCTTTTGTTTGCACTATAGGGCACCAAGAACTGGGCGCAACCCAAAAACGGGTGATTCAGTAGAATTAGAGGCCAAGTACGTGCCTCATTTTAAACCCGGTAAAGAACTACGCGATCAGGTAAACGATAGCCTATAATGGGCTATCGTTGATCAAGGTTGGGTTCGCTTCAGCCACCCTGATTAGGTAAAAGTACGTGAAATTATTAAAAGCCTTATTGTTCTTTGTCATCTCTTTGGTGGCCTTGGTTGTTGGTGTATTGTTCAGCGCTCGCAATAGTCAGGCTGTCTCTTTAGATCTTATCTTCTTCCAATTACCTCCGTTGAGCATGGCTATTTGGCTGTTACTCAGCTTAGTGACGGGCATGCTTTTGTGTGCCTTTATCTACACCTTTATCACCTTTAAATTGAAGCGTCATAATGCACAATTGCAACGTCAACTTGATAAATTGAATCAAAAAAAACCCCAGACTGAGACGCCTCGATAAGCATGGATGCGTCCTTACTTATGGTACTCATTGCCGCCTTAGGCATCGGTTGGTGGCTAGGCCAACGAGAGAGTCGACAAAAGCGAAACTCTGAGTTGGGTCTGCAAGCTGATTACTATCGCGGCCTCAATTACTTGTTAAATCAACAAACAGACGAAGCGCTAGAGCTGTTTATTCACGCCTTAGAAGTTAACCCACAGACGGTAGATACTCACTTGGCTTTAGGTGGTTTATTTCGGCGTCGTGGAGAAGTTGATAAAGCCATTCAAATCCATCAAAACCTCCTCTCGGCAAAAGGCTTAGACCAAGAGCAAGTGATGCTGGCAGAGCTGGAACTAGCTCACGACTTTATCAAAGCGGGTCTGTTGGATCGTGCAGAAGAGCTGTTGCTCGATGTGGTGCAACAGCCGAATCAGCAAAAAGCCAAAGCCACCGAACTATTAGTTGACGTTTATCAGCGCGAGCAGGACTGGCATAAAGCCCTAGAAGTAGGGTCTGCCACTAACGTGTCTGCCAGTGTTGATCTAGCCCAACGGTTATCACATTTTTGCTGTGAACTAGCCGAAGAAGCCCTACAGGCTAGCCAACAACAAGAATGCCTCAGCTACTTGAAGCGTGCTAAGCGGCATAATGCTGATAACCCAAGAGTGAGTTTTTTGCGGGCTCAACTGAGCATGCAGCAAGACAATTACAGAGATGCCAAAAGGCACTTGTTGATTATGGCTCAGCAAGACCATCAGTTGGTGCCTGAAATAATTCAACCGTTACAGCTATGCTTTTCTAAGCTTGGAGATGTCGATGGATGGCGCGCTTGGTTGAGTCAGGCAATGGCACAACACCCTAGTACTAGCCTGTTATTAGCTCAAGCCCATGAAATAGGGCAGCAAAATGATTCTGAAGCAGCGGCTTATTTGACCGAAAATTTACGACAGAGACCGTCTTTAAAGGGCTTCAATTATCTAATTGATCTGCACATGCAGTGGGCTTCTGAGAATGCAAAGGATAGTTTACACGTCCTCAAAGGTCTTACAGTGGCACTGCAAAGAAGCAAACCGCACTACCGCTGTCGACAATGTGGTTTTGCTGGCAACTCCATGCATTGGCAATGCCCTAGTTGCCACCAGTGGGGAACCACCAGACCCATTTACGGATTAGAAGGAGAGTAACTTGACGCAAGGTTCACCCATTGTAGTGGCTTTAGATTATCAGTCTGCAGAGCAAGCCCTGTTAATGGCACGTCAGTTAGATCCCACACGTTGTCGTTTAAAAGTGGGCAAAGAGCTGTTTACCGCTGCTGGCCCGCAACTGGTGGAGCAGTTGCAACATCATGGTTTTGACATATTTCTCGATCTTAAGTTTCACGACATTCCCAACACCGTGGCTAAAGCCGTGTTGGTAGCAGCGCGGATGGGGGTGTGGATGGTTAATGTGCACGCCAGCGGTGGTGCAGAGATGATGCAAACGACCCGTATGGCGCTTAAAGATAAAGGTGGCCATCAACCGCTATTGATTGCGGTGACAGTGTTAACCAGTATGGATGCTGAAGGTTTGAAGGCCACAGGCATAGATCAGTTGCCAGCTGAACGCGTGCTTTCGTTGGCTCAGTTGAGTCAGGCGTCTGGCTTTGATGGTGTGGTTTGTTCAGCCCAAGAATCAGCACTATTAAAAGCCAAATTAGGTGAAGATTTTAAATTAATAACACCGGGCATTCGGCCCTCTTTTGCTGTGGCTGGAGACCAAAAACGTATTATGACACCGGCCCAGGCTATGGCGGCAGGTAGTGATTACTTGGTTATTGGTCGACCTATTACTCAGGCCCATGACCCTATGCAAGCTTTGGCACTCATTGAGCAGGAACTGACTTAAAGGCATGCGTCATCAAGGCTCAATACTGCTAAAAGTGTTAATGATTAGAGATTATTATGGGTTCTGAAAATATCAAAAACTTTATTAGAATTGTTTTAAATAATATGCCTGTTGATTGGCAAAAACTCACTACGCATAGGTTAGATCTTTATAACGAAGAATTAGCTAAAGTTCAATTTCTTGATGAATTTGAAAACCTTTTTGACGCCCATCATGGTTCTAAAGAAGGTATTAAAGAAGGTATCAAAGGTGAACTAAAAAACCTGCCAACAGCGTTTGATTATATTAGGTTGGGCCATCCACTATCATGTATTTTAGAGTGGGCTATTGCAAAGTCAAAACAACTTAAAGCCGAAAACGTAATCAGTTTCTCATCTGCATCTATGCCTATTTTGGCTATTCTAAGAAAAAACTTACTAGACTCGAGAACAACACAAATCTTTTATAAAAATAAGCTTCCTAAGTGCTTTGATGGGGAGGTTTTGAAGACTATTTATGGTTATCAGTTTGATCTTGTGAAAATAGAAAATAACGACGCCATCTCAGACTTTAATGGCAGCAATATCCTGTTAACCGAGTTTAATGAGGCTTGGAGCTTAGGCCTTAATAGTGAGATTGATTTCGTGATAGGCATTGATCCTCAATTTGGAAGCATTGTCTTGGTCAATGGTGAAAAAAATGCAGGACATATTTCAGAGATCCAGCATGTAAGAAGAAGAGAATCGATAGCGATGACTCCTAACGATTGTTTAAACGTGTTGGAGCAACTCGTGGGTCACTCTAGAGAAGAGAGTAATATACATATTAACCCGCACAATACCTCTCTGGTTGTTGCTAGCATTAAAGACATTACCAACACCGACACGGATGCTTCAGTTGGTTCTAGTGGGTTAGCGATTCAATATGCCATTATGATGGGACTTGTTCATTATTCACTGGATGTGCATAAAGGCAAAGAAATCAAATTTATTGTGCCACCTAATTGCTATGGAGGCACTAACGATCAGGCAAGAAGAGTGGCTGCTTGCATAGCAAACGTTGAGGTGGTGGATCTGCCTGTTGATGGTGAGCAGAATATGGTTCAAAGTATTGAAAAAGCACTAGACCAAGTGGCTAGCCAAGATGCAGTCGCTTTTATCATTGCAGAGATTCCTACCAACCCCAGAGTAGAAGTGCCTGAATTAAAAAAATTAAGACAGGCCTTAAACACAGTTAGAACCACTAACGACGGATTAAACGCGATTGCACCTGTGTTTATTTTAGATCAAACATTTTGCCCCAATGTTAAGCTTTTACAAGAAGGAGACCTGCTCTCAAGCGTTAAAACAATTTCCTATGTAAGCGGGTCTAAGTTTCCTTCTGGGGGAATGTGTACTGCGGGTTATTGTGTCGCCAACTCTAAAGCTGTTGAGTTGATGGCCTATATTGATAATCATTTGAAAATATGTGGCAATCAAGCCACTCCTTTGCAAATGCAAATCTTAGCCAAACAGATGCCATCAATGAACCAAAGAATTAACGATGCTTATCAAGGGACTCGTGAGTTTGTTGATTTTATTGAGCAGACATTGCCTAAGGCAAAGATTAATTTTGTATCAAAAGACTTAGCGGGTGATGGCTTTACTCCCTCTGTCTTTTCAATAGATCTCCCGACCCAAGGAGAGACAAAACAAGACAAAGAAAATCATAAAAGAGAGTTAAATTTAAACTTAATAAATATGATGATTAATGAAATACCCAGTGAGAGTAAGCATTGCGTTAGCTACGGACAGCTAAAAGGATGTTATTGGACTATCCCAGCAACATCCACTCAAGGGACTACAAAAGAAGGGGACAAGGACTATATTGTCCGTGTCGCTATGTCGCCGGACTTCGATTTAGGCCTTCATAAAAAAGTTTTTTTGGACTTTTGCGAAAAATTTATTGGCAGCCATAATTAACTAATAGCCAAGTGTGAAAGTTATGACTAAAAGGTATGCGTTATATCCGCGTCATCAAGGGTAAATGGTCCTGAACAGCACTTTTGTGGTTCTGTGCTAGGCTTAATGAGTCTCAAGGAATTAGAGACTCATTCGTTTATAATCAAGGAGTCGATCATGAAACTATCTCGTCAAGTAGCCTTGCTGCTACTATCTGCTGCCATCACTTTAGGGACTTTTCCCACCCTTTCCCTAGCCCAAGATGCATTGCCCATTAACCTTAATTCAGTCTCTGCGGTTGATATTGCCGAAGCTATTGACGGTGTGGGTGAGGTTAGGGCAGCGGCTATTATTGCGCTGCGTGAGCAACTCGGAGGGTTTACTAAGCTAGAACAGTTGCTTGAAATCAAAGGCATAAGCGAGGCGACCCTATCACGCATTCGTTCTTTAATCGTGCTAGAGTAGCCATTACTCACTCTATGATGGGTGCAGTGGCCTTGTGCTTAAGGCACTCCGCCCATCACAAGTAACCGCACAATGTGTTACTTATGTATAAGGACATTCACCATGGCCATGACATGGCAAGGTTTGTTAGCTGATCAGCGTTTTGGCAAGCCCTACACCGAACAACATCACCAAGGCCGCACCCCGTTTCACAAAGACTATGATAGGCTAATATTCTCTAGTGCCTTTCGACGTATGGGGCACAAAACTCAAGTCCACTCCTTGTCTCATAATGATCATGTCCACAACCGTCTAACTCATAGTTTAGAGGTGTCTAGTGTGGGGCGCAGTTTAGGTATTCAAGTAGGGCAGAATTTAAAAAACCAACCCCAGTGGCCTGATTGGATCGAGCCCCATGACCTAGGTGCTATCGTACAATCAGCGTGTTTAGCGCATGATATAGGTAACCCGCCATTTGGTCATTTTGGTGAAAGTTCAATTAGACATTGGTTCGCCAGCTTTGCGCAACAGGGTAGCTTGGACCAGTTGAGTGCTGCGGAGCAGGCTGACTTACTTAATTTTGAAGGCAATGCCCAAGGGCTACGCACCCTTACGCAGCTAGAGTATCACCAGTTTAACGGTGGCATGCGCCTTACTTACGCGACCTTGGGAAGTTTTGTAAAATATCCCTGGTTATCAAATTCAGGGCAGTGTGAGCGCAAGTCTAAGTTCGGCGCTTTGCAATCTGAAAAACATATCCTTGCCGATATTGCAGGCCGTCTAGGTTTGTTGCAGCAGGCAGATTTTGAATGGTGTCGACATCCCTTAGTTTATTTAATGGAAGCTGCCGATGATATTTGTTATGCCATTATCGACCTAGAGGACGGTGTAGAGCTAGGGATCATCGATGAACAGGATGTGCTGGCATTGTTAGCCCCCATTACGGGTACCTTAGATGTAACCCAGCGCAGCGCAATGATCGATACCTATTATTCGACTCGTCGCTTAGCGTTATTGCGTGGCAAGGTCATTGACTATCTTGTGCAGTCTGCTGCACATGCGTTTATGCAGCATATACCAGCGCTATTGGAAGGACAGTTGGAGGGCGATTTAATTTCTCATTGTGATCCGGTGACACAACAAATTATTGGTGATGCCAAAGCGTTAGCAAAAAACCGCATATTCTTAGCCCCAGAGCGCCATCGGACAGAGCTGGCGGCCTACTCGGTACTGGAAAAATTACTTGATGGATTTGTGCCCGCTGCTTTAGCCATAGATCACCAAGTGGGAGGCCAGCGCTTATCCTTTAAATCGGAAAAACACCTTGCACTGATGGGTGCACATCGTCCAGAAAAGACGGCCACACCTTACCAAGCCTTATGCTGCACCATGGACTTTATTGGTGGTATGACAGACAACTATGCGGTTGATTTAGCACGCCAACTCAGTGGTGAAATGAAGTAACAATAAACTAGGGGCTATTGTAAAAATATAACCTAGACTTAAAGCATGGATCACTAACGCAAGGATGCGTCGATGTCTGAAATCCCTGTTTACCCTCTCGTATCAGTTAACAACGTCATCACTTTAACGGACCAGCTGCTAGAGATCGCTGCCTTATCGGGGGCCTCCGATTTACATTTGGAGCCCTTGTTTCAAAGCATGCGTATACGCATTCGGGTCGATGGTCTTATGCAGTTGCTCAAACCCCCTTTTGATCAATTGCCAAGAGCAGCTGCTGACGCCATGGTGGTGCGCATCAAACTGCTATGTAAAATGGACATTAGTGAATGCCGTCGACCGCAAGACGGCAGCTTTCAATGGCAATTAAATGATCGGTGGGCTGATATACGTTGCAGTAGTTTGGCTGGACATTGGGGCGAAAAACTAGTCTTACGCTTGCAATGGCAACAACAAAATATTGCGCTTGGCCAACAAGGTCTGTCACCCAAACAACTGGAAATTGTTAAACGCCAATTGCACAAACCTCAAGGTCTGGTTCTGGTGACAGGTCCCACCGGCAGTGGCAAAACCATGTTTTTGTATAGCTGCTTGAAACACATTGAGGCTCCACACATCAATACCGTCAGTGCTGAGGATCCCGTAGAAATTGCGCTACTGGGGGTTCATCAAGTGGCGGTAAATAAAGCCATAAGCTTGTCTTTTAGCCACATTCTCAGGGCCTTGCTGCGACAAGACCCTGACGTCATCATGCTGGGTGAATTGCGGGACGTTGACAGTGCAGATGTGGCTTTAAAGGCGGCACAAACGGGACACCTGCTACTAACCTCCATGCATACCAGCAGTATTAGTGAAGCGATGCATCGCTGCCATGGTTTAGGCGTGGATATGCTGGCACTAAGTTACTGCCTGAGTTTAATTATTAACCAGCGTTTAGTGCGCCGCTTATGCCCTTTATGTAAGCAGCCCATGACTAAGTGTCAGTTAGCTGCAACGAGCAGCACAGAGTGGTTAGATGCAGTGGCAAGCTACGAGTTTTGTTTTGGAGCAGTAAACCCATGCTCGCCTATAGGGTGTGAGGCTTGTCATGGGGGTTACAGGGGGAGATTTGGGATATTTGATGTACTGCTTATGGATGCATCAAAACGTGATTCAGTGGCTCAGCGTCAGGCACAGGGGCTGGGCCATGACGTCGACATTCGTCGTCATGGTTTATGGCGCGTCCTTGCAGGGCATACCACTGTCGCCGAAGTGAATAGAGTGACCTGGTAATGTGGCATTGGTGGTTGTGGTATGGATTGGATGCCGCACATAGTCAATGCAGCGGCGCCCGCTGGTGTCTGAGTAGGCAGTTACTTCGGTCTCAGCTGGCGTTAGAGGGTATTCAAGTCGACAGAACTCAACATTTTTGGCCTTGGCAGCGTCATTGGCCCACACGAATTAACAATACTCACTTACAGGCATTATTACAGCAGTGGTCTCAGCTTTTATGTGCAGGGCTGCCGCTATTGTCTTGCATTACATTAGTTGTCTTGGTCCAGGCGCCGGCCCGCTTGCAGTATGAATTAATTCAACTGCAAAAAGCGTTACTTAACGGCGCAAGTTTCTCTCAAGCCTTGGCCCAGAGTCGCCTATTTCCAAAAACCATGGTGCAACTGGTTGCTGCTGGCGAAGCCAGTGGGGACTTGGCAATGCTATTGACTCAAATTCACCAACAGCACGGCCGCCAAACTAATCTAACGCGGCGTTTTAAGCGCAGTCTGTTTATGCCTTTATTGACCTTATTGAGTGGCTGTAGTGTTAGTGTTTTAATTGTGTATTGGGTGGTACCACAAGTGGCTAATTTATATTCCGCAGGGGTGAATGAATTACCCATCCTGACGCGTTGGTTAGTCAACCTTTCCCATACCGTTCAGTCGAACATGGCAGGCATGTTAGGGGGCTGTATATTAGCTTTTATGGCTTTTTTTTGGCTGCGGCATATGCCCAAGGCCAGAGCCCCCTTAGAGCGTGCGCTCTGGTCTATCCCAGGCCTTGGCAGGTTGATGTATTTACAGAGCCAAGCAGAAGTTTTTTTAGTCCTATCACTAACCTTTAAAGCTGGCGTGCCATTATTGGAATGCCTTGCGTTGGCGGCCAACAGCAGTAATTGGCAGCATGTGTCTAGTGACTTGAACAAGGCCATTGTCGCACTCCATCAAGGCCAAAGGTTAAGCCAAGTTTTAACCAAACTGGCATGGCAGCCACAGGTTCTACAGCTCATCCGTGTAGGGGAGTCAGCGGGTGACTTAGCCTTGAGTTTTGCCCAATTGCAGGACTATTATGAAGCTCAGGTGGTGAGCCAAAGTGAGTGGTTAGAGCAGTTGTTAGAGCCGGTATTGCTCATCTTGGTTGCAGTGTTTGTGGGTTTAATTCTGGTGGCACTGTATTTGCCATTGTTTCAAATGGGGCAAATGATGTGACCACCCTAGAGTACTGATATAATAACCTTTGTTGGTTTTGATTGGGTTGCGCACATGATTATAGGTCTCACGGGTGGCATAGGTAGTGGTAAAAGCGCTGTCAGTGTTCAGTTGACAGCCCTGGGTATTTTGGTGGTCGATGCAGACCAGGTCGCCAGAGAGGTGGTGTTGGTGGGTAGTCCAGCACTCAACTCCATCGCTAAGCATTTTGGCTCTCAAATATTACATGAGACGGGTTCCTTAAACCGAGCTGCTCTACGACAGCAAATATTCGCTGATAAAGCCCAAAAGCAATGGCTAGAAGCGCTGTTGCATCCACTCATTGGCGTGGCCATTAATGAGCAACTTGCTGCAGCCACAAGTCTCTATGCCGTGTTAGAGTCACCGCTATTGCTAGAAACAGCGCAGCATAAGATCACAGACTTTGTGGTAGTGGTGGACGCTAGTGAAACCCAGCAACGCCTGCGGGCTTGCACAAGAGATGGTAGTTCAAGGCTTCAAATCGATGCCATTATTAGCAGTCAAATGCCGCGTCAACAACGTTTAGACAAGGCGCATTGGGTGTTGGATAATCAGCATGATCTAAACCATCTCAGTGCCCAGGTATTAAAATTACACGATCACCTTTGCCACATCATGGAACATTAATTATGAGCCAGTATCCTTGCCCTCAATGCCAAACAAAGCTGGTTTGGAATCCAAACAATGCCCATCGGCCTTTTTGCAGCGAACGCTGTCAGCAAATTGATTTAGGCGCCTGGGCCAGTGGTGAGTATGCAATCGCTGGAGATGAGTTGGAAAATGATTTCTCTAGTGCTTTGTTGGAATCTGCAGATCAACACGATTAAACCGAAGCTAAGGGCCAGGTTTGGTTTTAACAGCCTTCTGCAAAACGCTGTAGTTGTACTATAGTTGAACTAGATTTAAGGGGTATTAAAACAATCACACGGAGCGTGATATGTCGTATTTCATAGAGCATCATGTTGATGCAGCAGTTGAGCGGTGGCGCCTGACAAATGGCTTTTCTTTGCTCGAATTACTGCTCGTAGTGGCTTTAATCGGTATTTTAGCCGCCTTTGCAGTGCCAACCTATAAAACCTATCTACAGAAAACACGGTTTATGGAAGTTATCCAACACAGTCATGCCATTCGTGTTGCCCAGTCCGCGTGTTTACTGCAAGCGGGAGATAACATCAGTGCCTGTGATACCTTTACAGAACTGACTGTACCTAGCCCAAGTGCCAGTAATAATATCCAAAGTGTCACCCTTACTGAGACTACTGGTAGTATTACTGGCACTGGTACCGCAGCCGCTGGTGGTTACACCTTGACCCTCACTCCGAGCATCAATGACGCCGGCTTACTGTCCTACGTCATCGGTGGAAGCTGCATTAATGTGGGCTTCTGCGGGAGCTAAAGGATTTTGACTAGCGGTTATCTAACCCTTGTTTGGCTAGATATTCAGCATAGGTGCCATGAAAATCAACCAATGTCTGATGTTTTATTTCTACCACTCTAGTGGCTAATGAGGACACGAACTCACGGTCATGGCTGACGAAAATTAAGGTTCCATCATAAGCTTTCAGGGCTTTGTTGAGTGACTCAATAGCTTCCATGTCTAAGTGGTTTGTTGGTTCGTCCATAATTAACACATTGGTGTCTTGCATCATCAGCTTGCCAAATAATAGGCGGTTCTTTTCGCCACCAGAACAGACCGCTACTTTCTTTAGATAATCGTCTGCAGTAAAGAGTAAGCGTCCCAACATACTTCTTACGGTCAGGTCATCGTGTTTTGCAGTACGCCACTGAGACACCCAATCAAATAGCGTTAAATCGCAGTTGAAGTCTTCGGTGCTGTCCTGTGGGCAGTATCCCAAGATGGCATTTTCTGACCATTTTATGACGCCTTGGTTAGCTTTGAGCTGATCTAATAAGCAGCGTAAAAACGTGGTTTTACCAACACCATTTTCACCAATGACCGCCAGTTTTGAACCGGCTTCTAGAATTAGTTCACCGTTTTTAAACAAAGGATTATCTTCAAATCCGTGGCTCAACTGTTCTAGTATCAGCGCTTGGCGATGAAGTTTTTTATGGGCGCTAAAACCAATGTATGGTGAAATTCGGCTGGATGCAACCACTTCATCAAGGGTTATCTTCTCTAATCGTTTGGCTCTAGACGAGGCTTGTTTAGCTTTCGATGCGTTGGCAGAAAAACGCGCCACAAACTGCTGAAGTTCTTCACGTTCGGCGCTTTTCTTTGCGTTTTCTGCATGCAATTGTTCTTGCACTAGGTTAGAAGCAGAGGTGTAGGCTTCATAATTGCCCGCATAAACACGCAATTCACCATAGTCGATATCCGCCATGTGGGTACACACTGAGTTTAGGAAATAGCGATCATGAGAGATAATAATCATGGTACTACGACGCTGGTTCAATACCTCTGTCAACCAATTAATAGTGGTGATATCTAGGTTGTTAGTGGGTTCATCTAATAACAAAATATCAGGATCAGCAAACAAAGCCTGAGCCAGCAATACGCGTAATTTCCAACCAGGTGCGACTTGCGACATTAAGCCCCAGTGGAAAGATTCATCTATACCTGCTTGAATCAGAATTTCAGCAGCACGGCTTTCGGCGCTGTAGCCGTCCATTTCTGCAAATTCCACTTCTAACTCAGCCACCTTCATGCCATCGTCTTCGCTCATTTCTAGCTGGCTGTAAATGGCTTCGCGGGCTTGTTTCACCTGCCACAGTTTTGCATCTCCCATGATCACTGCATCAATCACTGTATCTTCTTCAAAGGCAAACTGGTTTTGGCTTAAGGTACCTACCGTGTCATTGGGAGAGAAGGACACGTTGCCAGCAGTCGGCGTTAGTTCACCACTGAGTATCTTCATAAAGGTGGACTTGCCGCACCCATTGGCGCCAATCAGTCCATAGCGATTGCCGTGGCCAAATTTGGCTGAAATGTTTTCGAATAATGGCTTAGCGCCAAACTGCATGGTGATATTTGCGGTAGTAATCA
>Ga0209712_10004024_pt1 | contig 11824 bp, 7 predicted proteins | sample ArcOceMetagenome_FD_187443 | JGI IMG/M metagenome (GOLD analysis project Ga0209712, IMG submission 187443) | Marine eukaryotic phytoplankton communities from Arctic Ocean - Arctic Ocean - Greenland ARC118M Metagenome (SPAdes) (version 2) | ecosystem: Environmental > Aquatic > Marine > Oceanic...
AGGGGTGGATGAAATTTTAATTGGGGATCTGCCCCCCTCTGGATTTATGTCACTTTTTGCTTCCAGTGAAGATCAGAAGTTTGAAGTTTGCCCATCTTCAATCTTCAATTTAGGTCCCACTCACTGTGCGATCTATCCTACTTCGAGACAACTAAAGAAAGCTATTGCTGTCATTCTTACATTATTACAAGCAGCATCAGCAGGAACCGCAAATGAGGGGCCCATACGAGGAGGTTTTCTTGATCTTGTCAACTGGCCTTGTTTCCTCCTTCGTGATCGCATTTTCTGTACATAATTTTTGGTTTGGCAATAACAGTACGAGTGGTGGCAATAAGAAGAAAGCACAAACCGTGAACAACAACGAGGACAATGCTGCTGCTCTAGCATTGAAGAACAAAACGGGTACCAAAAACAAGAACACGAGCAAAAAATATCGAGGGCCAGGAGTGTGTCCATTTTCAGCGGAAACCAACTTTCTTGTCGAGCAGGCAGACCACGTATCTCCCGCTCCGCTGGATTTATTGGAATCGTGGAGTGACCCCAAAAGTCCCGACTTTGGCAAGCCACTGGCAGCACGCTGGTTGCAAGAAGGACTTTCAGGGCAAGATACTCCCGGGTTGCTACGTGCGGGGCTCAAACGTCTGCGTGATTCCAAATTCTTTCTGGTAGAAGAACCCTTTCGGATGAAGGAAGAGTTGACCATGAAGAAGCAAGCATTGGACGATCCGAAAAGGTTTCCAAATGTCTTTGTGGCAGAAGAGGATTCTCTGAAAGCCCAAGAAGAAACCCTAGAGCTCTTTCTGGGCTACCTGCCCAAGCGATATCCCGATCTTTATCAATTTGACCCAAAGGCTGGAACAATTCATGTCTTTCCGATTGATACAACCTTTGTTCTAGATGACTGGAAGGAACGCCCACTCGAACTCTGTGAACGTATGGTACAGGAAGATCTGATCTTGATGCGACCTCCTCGGGACGGAACGGGCGAGAAACAATATGCCATGGCCGCCGCCGCCGTGGTCTTTAGTTTCAGCGAACTGGCACAGAAACTGAGCAAGCCTATCGAATTCATGCATGCCCCTGTTCCAGGATACGAAAAACACATACGAAAGTCTCTGGACTTGACCCTTTCTAAACTCCTCAAAGTGGAGCAGCCCATGTGGCGGAACAACTGGGGCATTTCGCCTTCTGGCAAGTTGGACGAGCCGCTCTATGGCAATGGACCGACACATGTTTTCGAGCATCTATCGTCCTCTTCCAAACAAAAAAAGGATAACAACGAGGAAGCAGCAGCAATGTCGAAAATGATCTCCAGTGGTATCATCGAATCGTCCTTTCTCGTGGTGGAGTACCAAACGATCCGTCGTCTCCCCCAGACAGGGTATTTGCTCTTTACCGTCAAAACCATGTCTGATCCCATGGACGCCCTGACAGATCTTCCCCAAGCGGCTCGTTGCCTGGCGAGTTCGATCCGAGGCATGAGCCCGGCCATGCGAGGATATAAGGGTATTCAAGACGACGAAACCTGCCAAGTGGTCTTGGAGTATCTCGATTCGATTTAACCATGTGTCATTGCAACAACGTCTTTGTTCTTGGTCAATTTTGGGGGACCTGTCTGACAATCATAATCGCCAGCTGCTGTAAAGGTTGGCGAAATAATCGAATGAACCAGTTCCCCCTCATGCCACCCATCCTTGCAACATGATCACAGCCACAGGGAAAGAATGAACCCATCTATTTGCAGTCAGAGAAAGCATCATATCCTTTTTTATTCTAGTATTTTTACGTGACTCTTCATCAGTTTCCACCTCATTGCATCCATCCTTGCAACATGATCAACACCACAAGGGGAAAAGGGCACCTGTCTATTTGCAGTCAAAGAAAGAATAATATCACATCCTTTTTTCTACTCAATAGTAATTTATTTATTCTTCAGTAAAAATACTACAAAACAATACCAAGGATTGGATTCTGACGAAACAACTTTGGCAGTGCCAACGCCATGGTAGGAGCGAACCATATTTAGGGAAGCAACTTTCTCATTCAAACCAACCAATGCAGGCAACTGCAACTGAAAGATAGAAAAATAAACATAATCCAGGATAAGTTTCAAAACTTATATGCTCACAACCTGTGGCTCATGACGCCAATACCAAATTCGAAAATAAGAACTGAGTACCAGTAGTCTTAGGACCTCCAATCGTTTGCTTGAACTTGGTGTGCCAGGCAGGATCGCCGACACCGGTAGGTAATCCGTAATCCTCCATGACGGCGATGAGGATGAGAAGGTAGAGCGTTCATGTCACAGGAGTAATTTGAAATTGAGCATGCTGTGGAGCGATTTGACACAGTGACTGTCGGTTTCATTACTCCGTCAGTTCAAATAGCGTTCGATGTTTTTGAATTGGTTTTCTGTCATTGTCTTTATAATTGTGAAGCTTTCTTGGTGTGCTATTCGTCCTTTTTGAACGCCTTTCCGTATTCTATTCCTCCTGCTGAAGCAAGTTTCTACTAATGTCGTTTGGGAACCATCCCAACCATGCATCTCCTGACTATCCCAATCCTCTGAAAGATGACTGCAAGGACTGTGACCCTGTTGCTAGCTAGTTTAGGAAGGGAGAGAGAGAGATCCTGTTGTTGCCTTTTTGTTTTCGACAAGTGTCCACGAATGTAATTAGTGAAGATTCAAGATACTCAGGAAAAACTTGATGTTCATTACGATGACATTTTGTGAGTAGTGTGAGATAACGTGTAATCTGTGACATTTTTAATATTATGTTTTCAGAGGTTCCTCGGTGTAAATACCCCAATCGTGGGGTCGAATTGGGGCCAGGGCCCCAGTAACGAGGCACCAGTGAGGCTAGACTAGAGGCTAGAGGCGACAGGCGACCGAAAACTTGTACAAAAAAGTACCTGTTACATGCAGCTGCACTTCATGACTACTCGCTTGCGACATTGTAATACCATCAATCTATCCTACTTCTAGACTGCTAAAGGGATCCCTAACAGTTTTCGCACGCACTGACTGCCGAAATCACTCACAACTCACAAATGATCAATGAATACTGCTACTACACGTACTATTGGCACTTTCTTTGATGAACGAATGCAACAACAAGAATGGTGCTACACGTACCAATCCCCCAGACAGTGAAACAGCATTGCCACAACCGATCTCAATCGCTGTGAATGGATCAAATCACATGTATGATCAATCATCATTCCAATCTCGACCTAGGCTGAACCCAATACAGGCCCTCTTCCATGATGCAATCAACAACATCCAACAATCCTACCATCCACTCCTCATCGCACAGCTGTTGTCACTACTACTTGCTTCGTCCGGTGCTGTTAATGCCTCATTACACTTTGAATGTAACCTTTCTGCTCCTACCATGCAGGCAGGTCTGGTCTACTTCATCCTCATGTTCCACCTATTTGCGATTCCACGCGACGTGTATACTGGAGCAAACGCTACCGAAGAAACTCTGGAACCAGTTCAAATCGAGAGAGAGCAAGATCAGCAGCAGGAACAGCCACAAGATGAAATGAACCCTCCTTATCTATTATTCAACCGAATACCCATTCATGCACCTATCAAATTCTACGCTCTCATGGCTTTCCTGGACGTCGAAGCGAATTATCTCACTTATCTCTCTTTTCGATATACAACCCTCACATCCGTCTCATTATTGGATGCATTAGCCATCCCATCCGCCATGCTTTTCTCAAGGCTTATTTTGAGGAGAATGTACAGCAGGATACACTGCATTGGTGCAATAATTTGTATTGCTGGTATAATTGTCAATGTCTTTGGAGACTACTCATATGATGGAAATCAAAATGAAGGAGATGGTGATGGTGGTGATGGATCAATAGAGGACAAGAAATATCCTTTCAAACTAAGAGGTGACGCGTTGGCAGTTATGGGGGCGTTACTATATGGGCTGAATGATACACTGACGGAACGGATTGTCAAAGGGCATGATATAAAGGAGTACCTAGGTGTCATGGGCTTGTTTGGGTTCATTCTTTGCTTCATACAAGGAGTTTTGACCGAGAGACAATCTATACAAGATTTCTTCCAGGCGGACGAACAAGAGTGCAGATCTCGGAAAGGATGGATGCTGTTAGTTGCCAGCTCTATGTTTGGGGCAATTTCATATATTGGAATGTCAAACTTTTTGGTGAAATCTGAAGCAGCTCTGCTCAATTTATCGCTCTTGACGGGGGATCTATGGGCGGCTTTGTTTAGTGTTGTGGTTGAGAAAATGTTCCCCTCCTCTCATTTCTGGATCTCGTTGGTGCTTATTGTGGTTGGCGTGTTTGTGTATGAGATGGCGCCAAGTCCAATGCGCTCATATTAGGACCTTAGTTTAACCTACTTTTGAGAACTGTTAGATAAAGAATGACTTCCTGAGAGTTCATACGCTAATTCTCGGATCCCCCCAATGATGTAGTCATCAACGCCTTTCTTTGGTCAAAGAGACAATTATTTTCAGCCAATCGCACGCTATATTCATTATTCGGAAACATAAAATTACTTTATCATTGCCCAATCTACAGTACGAAAAACTTGGATAACGATTTCTGAAATTTGTGCAAGGACAGTAAAATGGTAAAGTCCCTTTTGATGCATAATGTATAAGGTAATTGAATGTAGACTCAGAGCTATGCAAAGCACTCTAATTGATACCAAGGATATTGTGGATAGCCTCACCATCTCGGATTCTTTCAAAGAAACTGAAGAATTGTTGTTGGTTCATTTCGCCAAGAGGGCATACAGTCTGCAAATGCCTACGCGCAATTGATCACACTCTTTCATTGAGTTGGGGGGAGAACACTTCACCAAGAGATTTGCGATCGTTCGTTCCGTAAGTTGTGTTATCAACTACACCAAAAATATTTAGTGGTTTCACAAATGGGTTGTCTTTGGCGAAGTATCTTCTCGCGTTGGAGGCGTGACTTGCCCGAATTGCTACCTGGACCTTGACAATCTTTGAGAGTAATCTTCCAGCTTCAACTTCACCAAGGCAATTTTTGTAAGTTTACCGCCCAAATCAGCTCTAAAACCTTCAGCAGTAAATTATGTCAAGTGTTTCGGAATTGATTCGTTCTCAAAGAAGGATCCTGACGCAGAATCCCATGCCCATCCCTTGCCAATGTCACGGTATAGAATATCAAGAATTCTATAAATCGGAAATTGGGTACCAATTTCTAGCCCACGAATGCGGGCTTTGAACGTTATGAATCCAATACTTTGGGTCAACAAAACCAATATCCTTATCTGTGCTAGGAAAGAGCCCTATGCTAATCATTGAACACCTTTGATGCATTCCGATACGATTTTACAATCGACTCAATATTCTCTTCAACAGCAGTCCTGTCTAACCTCTTATTTTCCAATAGTATGTGAAGTTCGCATAGTCGACAATAGATTGGGGCGAGATTCTCTTCCATCTGTCATGCGCACCTGTACAAACTTTCTTCCGTACTAAATGCATCCAAAATTCAAATTGAAATGCGTGGTTCAGATTGTTGATGTAAGAATTATACGCAATTCTACCGGTACAGTAATCCATCTGCTTGCCCAATAAAGCACTATCGCACCAAAAGCAACAGCTTTCCATGTAACAAAAAACAATATGTCGACACCGGCAGGACTCGAACCTACGCGGGATGAACCCAATCGATTTCTAGTCGATCGCCTTAACTGTTGGAAATCAATCCTCTTTCGTACTCTTATCCGGTGTCGTTGAGATGTTGGATATCCTTTGGATGTCGAGTGAGGATAGATCTGGTCTAGAGAATGTAGAATGTAAAACTAACTAATCAATAACGGGATTCTTTCTTTTAAATGTCTACATTAACTAGACTGGTGATGGGGTCTCTGCCGTTGCCAATGAGGCGATCCTGTGCTTCTACGGCTGTGGTTACTCTGACCATCTCGGCATACGTCAGTTTGGTATTCTTCAGTTTAACTGCTAAACAACCGTTACTTTCAACATGCTTCTCCGTTGAACTGAAGATGTCAAACAGAGTGGAGATGTGTTGCCGTCCCATGAGCACATTTCTAAATAAGGTGAACAGTTTTCCTTGCAGTGGTTTGGACATGTAATCTGCTAGCATATTGTCAGTAGGACAATGACTCACGGATATTTTTCCTTTCTTGATGTGATCCGGGCACCAAAAATATTTGATTGCCACGTGCTTCGAATTTGAAGTACATGATGCTTTTCCATTCACTAACATTCTGATTTTGGATTCATTGTCCTTTGCTAGAATTGTATGTGGTTTGTACCCTTGTGCTCCTATAAAAAGTTCAAAGAAAACTGGCTTGGGGAGGTATTCGCTGGTACCAACATGTTCTGTTTCGTTTGAGCTTCGAGTATTCATCTTTTGTTTACTCGACTTCTGGTCTATGATACCGGTTCCAAAAAAGTTAACACCTCCTGTGTGTCCTCTCATGTCATTATGCACCGCATGTGCTGGATCAATCATCACAAACATGTTGAGTACATCATCTGTTCTGATAGTTCTGACATCTGTTTTTCTTTTCTTCACCCAACACATGAGACATTTGAATTTATGCCAGTTGTCTATGTCAGGTGCTTTAACTCCTACCTTCACTTGTTCGAAATGTGTGAATGCATCTTGTCCTATGTTTAACATGTTGACATGATACTTCTTTCCTCCAAACGAATCTACGTTGGGCTGCGTTGTCGTGGTTCTGTTCCTTTTACCTTTGACTACATTCTCTGCATCGATCTCGCTCCTTAATTTGCCAATCAACTCAACACTGTCATCCGTAAGTGATTCATCATCGCTTCTTGCTTTCAGTTGTGGGTCTGGCGGTTCATCATCTGAGATTGATTCGTCGTCGTCGCTATGGCTGTCATCATCGTCACTGCTGGGAGGATGACTAGATTCAGATTCTGTTGATGCGTTATCATCGTTATCATCTGTATCCTCGTCTTCATCTTCGCTATCGTTGGTGTCCCTGCTCTTGGCTTCGTTGTCAGGAACAGGTACAATTTCGATGATTGGTTCATGGTCATCGTTGACTGGCGCTCCTATTTCCCATTCGAAAAGTGGGTATCCATTGTCGTCAAGGTTTGGTGCGCCTTCTTCATCAGCTAGGTCGTGTACTTTGTCGATAATATGTTGTGGCATTGATAGTTCTGTGAATCTATATCCATGGATCCTTTTACCAGTTTCAATGTTCATAAAATAGTATCCTCCTTGGCTATTGGATGGTCGGATGCATATTGCACTGGTGCGTCGCTCCTTGTTTGTGTTGTTGATGCTGCAGTATACTTTGTAATATTTCCCGAAAGTGGCTTTGAGATTATTACCGTCGACGATGCTTGCTGGACTGATGCTGGCGGATATGCCATTTTTACTGGGAAAATCATTGAGACACGTGGTTACCATGGTGAAACATTCATCAACCATCATCTTTGGGACCTTCTTAAAAGGGAGGGAAAACCTAGAAACAGCGTGTTCTATCCTTCATGAATCGTATGCTGTGTTGGATTTGTGGTATATGTTCTTGGCCGGCTGCACATATTTCAACGTGTGCAGATACTTTGTTTTCAAGTTTCTTGAACTCGTTATCAGCATTTATAAGGTTGACTTGGAAACCGCGATTTCTGAACACATTGAGGACCTTTTCAATACCATTGATGATGTCTTTGGGTCCTCGTTTGTACGTTGTACGGAGTATGTTCTTTTTGTGTTTGCTGATGCTGCGATTAAAAGCTTTAGTTGCGTAGAATTTAATCTTGGTTGACTTCATGATTAGGTATTCCTGGTCTGACGACCATCCAATTTGGCCCTCCTGCTGTGCATGGGCCACTTCCGCTCCTTCAATTTCACGCCGACTGAAGAATTGTTTATTCTCTATTACAGTGTTAAAAAGAGAAAATGGATAAGCAGTAACGGAGTTGATTGAATGCATATTTGAGATGAGATTGCGCTCATGGAAACAATTGAATGTAAATCCCGAGTCAACGATGATGCTACCTGGTACAAGAATGCTCTGGGCTTGAGTCTGATTCAACTGAACAGACAGACGCGCGAATTGGAAGAGCTGTGGTAGAACGATGAAAGGACAAGCTGTTGCATAATGTCTTTTCTTCTTGCATTTGATGCATTCGATATCAGGACTGATATCATGAGGTGGCTTTCTCGATGGTGCAAATGTAGGGCAAGTGGAATCAAAACCTGCGAGTGCCGAGAAATCATCATTAGTTGGCAGAGGTACCAATGTGGCCCATTCGATTGTGGCAAAACTGACAGCTGGTGTACCGTCTGGGTTTCTCCTATCCTGATCGTTGGGGTTGGATGTTGGATGAGTGCTTGGCACGGCGCTGGCTTTCCAGTTTGTGAGCAAATGAATGACGTTTCCGATCGTTTTCGGATATGAGTCTTGTCCAGCCAGGAAATCATTCTCTAACTTGTTCCACAAGGGCTCATACTTTACCTTGTTTGCATTCATGAATATCGCTATGGCAAGATAGAGATCTTTCGCATTCTCGAACCTGTTATAAAATTCGTCGATACTTTCGGTGTTACTCTGTTGAGTACTGTAAAACTTTTTTGTAGCCTTGAAAACCGAATGATATTTGTTGGTGGTATTATTCACCCCTGCTGTGATCTTCTGCAAAGATTGTAGTAGCCACACACTGTCAAAAGTTGATGATTTGGATAGATACTCCGGCTCACCATGTACTTCTTCTTGTAGGGCAGGTGTACATTGTCCCATGATTGTAGCCAATAGGATGGTTAAATACTGGGTCAAGTCTTTTTCGCGTTCTGCGTTTGACTTTAGTTGAATACCGTAGAGCGACATAGCTTCATCTCTGCGGTCCGCATTGTCCGCTTCTCTGATGAACGTTGCAGCTGCATCTTCGTCTGCTACTGGAAGAGAAGGGTTCAGATTGTTTTGTCTCCGGATTTCAGAGAGGGATAGTGTGGCCTGCTTTAGAGCTGCAAGTGGGTCCTTGAATTCGACAATTGCAGTGGAAATGTCTTTGGAATTATGGAAAGTAGTTAGAGCATGGTGATGAATGGACTTCAGGAATTTGGTGAAGTTATGTCCTCTCTGCTCAGAACTCGTTCCTAGAGTTTTGATTCCCGGGATTTTAGGTACAAATTGCGACAATGGCCTATTGTGTTGGTGTTGGTTTTGATGCCTGTTGTCATTTTGCCTTGGAGCCGCTGGTGGTGGTGTCGGAGGTGGGACTGTACTTTTGCTCATGCTTGTTAAATCTTTCGAACGTTCCTGTGTAACTTGTACGTATTGTGTGTGTTCGAAGTACGGTGAAATGCACTGCTGAGTTGGTAACCTTTGTGACTAGGGCTCTGTTGCCTTTGTTGCACAAGATACTGCCTGTTAGTAATAGAACACAAGTTTGGCAACGAGGTCTGATACTTCCATGAAAGTATAGTGATGGAGTTGATATGATGTGTTAGATCTTAAAAGTTTTTTAAAAGAAAGAATGTTGGAAATCAATCCTCTTTTGTACTCTTATCCAGTGGCGTTGAGACGTTGGATATCCTTTGGATGTCGAGTGAGGATAGATCTGGTCTAGAGAATGTAGACTGTAAAACTAACTAATCAATAACGGGATTCTTTCTTTTAAATGTCTACATTAACTAGACTGGTGATGGGGTCTCTGTCGTTGCCAATGAGGCGATCCTGTGCTTCTACGGCTATGAGCAGTTCTGTGGAGGCATGTTGTTCGCAGACCATACATCCAGGCATGCTACTATCAACTATCAGACTTCTTTAGCTGGTGGTGAGACCTCGTTGAGCCACTTTGAATGTGTCGAATCTTCTTGTGGAGTTACAATCAATCACAATCATGCTGACAATGGCACATTTGCTGCAGCATCATTCTACAAGAACTACGTTCCAATCAATCATATCTTTACTGCTGCATCATTCCGCAAGGACCGCATTACAATCAATCACAATCATGCTGAAGATGGCATATTCACTGCAGTATCATTCTGTGAAGACTGCACTTTGAAGAATCAAGAGTTATCTTTCTCAGCCGCCAACTCCCATCATCAGAACGAGGTTGCAGAAAGGTATATCCAGTCAATCACTTGCTTGGTAAGAGCAATGTTATTGCATAGTGCTCTGCATTGGCCGAAGGAAGATCGTTTGACTGATGAAGAAATTGTCATTGTCGAAAATAAAGAAGATAATGATTCTGACCATGGTGATCAAGCATATGGCAATGATCTAGTCGATGATGATGGCACTGAACTAAAGGAACATGCGTCGTCAAATGCTGGATTGATCTTACAGGAAAGAAGAAGGTCAAGACATTGCAATCAAGTTCATCTTAGACGAGAAAGGATTCCTGTTCTCAATTGTAGAGAAGATGGAGATGATAATTCCGTCATTATGGATGATGATGCTGGCGATCATAATCAGGATTTCCAAAATGATCATGATGATATCGATGGCATTCAACCAAATGAGGGAGATGCCGTTACACCAAATGAGGGAGATGCCATAGTTGGTGCCCTCGTAGCATATGAGGGAGATGATATAGCACCTCCTGAGGGAGCCCATCAAGATGCTAACACTCCAATCACTCGGCACACTATATCTAATGCCGACAGTCCAGTTTTCAGGCGTCCCAGATCCAGATGGAGTGAAAGACCAATGTGGCCTATCCCAATGATTAATGAAGGTAGGAGGCAGGTTCATTGTGCTGCTGCAAGGCGAAATGCAAGGCAAACTGGAAGGTTCTCCAGCTTTGATCAAATCAATCATGAGGGAGCCACAAGTTTTGGTACAAGTAGGCTCAATATTGGTCACATCAATAGGTAAGAATTCAATGCCTTAAATTGGGGAACTTCATTATCTCTGCTTGCAGGCAAAATGAATGACACAAATGGAGATTCCAGTCACAACTTTGCCTTGATGGAAGTCTACCAGGATCAATCAGATCTGACAATGTACAAATTTCAAACCTTGGGCCTTGTGAGCAAGACCGCTGCTGAAGATAATCCAAACTTTGGCCAATCAATGAATGGTCCTAATGCAGAATGATTATGGGATGCTTGCGCATGGGAGATATCAACACTTCAAAAGTTCTGTAGTCGCACGCAACAAGTAATATGTGAAGAAGGTATGAATGCTATTCAATCTACCTGGGCCTACAAGATCAAGCGGTTCCCATATGGGCTGATCCAGAAACTGATCCAGAAACTGAAGGCCCACTTTTGTGTGAGCGGAGACATGATGCAGATGGAAGGAGTAGACTTCTTCAATACTTTTGCTGAAGTTGTCCAATATGCCACAATCAGGTTTCTCCTAAATCTCAATATCACGATCAAACTGAAATCCGAACAATTTGTTAATGTCTCAACCTTCTGCCAGGCCCCAATCAAGGAGGATGCTGATCATGACGAGCTGCCTCAGGGATGGCAAATATTGAACAAGATAGGCATCAAAGAAGAGTTCAAGAAAGACCATTTTATCAATCGGAACCAATCCTTATATGGGCTACGCCAATCACCAAGGAATTTATTTTTGTATCTGAAGGGAAATTGGGAAGAGACAGGATTCCATCAAAGCAAGATAGATCCGTGCCTGTTCATCTCAGTGAAGTTCAACTATTATGCTGACACTGATTTTGCCAGTCTCTGGAATGCAGAAGACAATCAAGATCCCCATTGCATGAAATCAAGAACAAGATATGTCATTTGTGTTGATGGATCTCCTATTGTCTGGAGCAGCAAGCTACAAACTCTGATTGCCAGTTCAACCATGGAATCAGAATACATCGCAATGAGCACC
>Ga0209712_10004025_pt1 | contig 11823 bp, 9 predicted proteins | sample ArcOceMetagenome_FD_187443 | JGI IMG/M metagenome (GOLD analysis project Ga0209712, IMG submission 187443) | Marine eukaryotic phytoplankton communities from Arctic Ocean - Arctic Ocean - Greenland ARC118M Metagenome (SPAdes) (version 2) | ecosystem: Environmental > Aquatic > Marine > Oceanic...
AACAGATGCTGCTCAATCTTTACCAGCAGCAGCAGCATGGACAACGGGGGGCTTCATCAGACCTGGCGAGTTTACTCCTATCTCAATGGAACAGAGAAGGACAGGAAGAAGGCCGAGGAAATGGGTAATCTTTCGGTTATGTACAATTTGAAGGCACCGATACCGTTTTTTGATTTGCTTCCCTCTGGGCGCGCGAAGACTATTGCGGCCATTTTGCCTCAAAATACATATCGAGCTAAATAACGAATAACGATCCTTCAAGCCTGTGCTTCAAATTCAAGAGCACTAAGTACCGGTACCCGGTACTGATAAACACTTTTAAGTTAACAAACGATAGAAATGCGAGTATTACTGCTAGTCACTGTACGTAGCATTAATCTTGCATCATTAGCATTATCGGCGATAGCACTCTCTAGTCCTTTGCAATCGTTCGTATGCAAGCCCATCCTCGCCTACGAGGGTGCTGCATGGAATAACCAGAACGCTTTCCCATGCAGACAGCCTACTAGTTCAGCGATATATGCGAGAAATGTTCGCAAGACTTCTCCAGGTTCGGAGCTCTTCCCCGAGTCTGGTTCGTCTTACGTTCCTTCCGGTCTTACTAAAGAGGAATGGGATAAGATACAACAGAAAGAAAACAAAGAACAGCAAAGCAAAGATTTCAGCGCTTGGGGGCCAAAGTTTGCTAAGAGTGATCGGCCAAACGGTGATTGGATGGTCCTTCCTGGGCTGTGGACTGGTGGGTTTGAGTCGAATAAGAATGGATTACTACGTGACAGAAGTCTAGGAAGAACTTCCCAAAATGGCGACTCGAATATGGAACAAGGTTCCAGGGTGCTTCGAACCTTACCTGTGTATGCATTTGCATGTCTCTTAATTGAACTATTATTTACAGCGAGCTATTTTTTTCACAAGAAAGAATTTGCCTCGCTGATTATAATGGCTGAGTTGAAACTGAAACGCAGTGCGGCCGTTGCATCCATTTCATCTAGTATGATGAAAATGAGTGGATTGAAATTTTTACTCTCGCTAGCTTTTACGAAGCCGGTGGAAAAAATGGTGTCAAAGTTTATGAATAAATTTCAATGCAGTTTCAAGACAGCCCTTGCATATTTTACAGCTATGGCAGTTGGGTCCATTTCCGTGGCTTTTGTTTTGCGATGGTTTGTTTTATAAATGATTTTGATTGTACCCCTTATAATAAACTAATATATGTATTTATAATAACACAAATCACATGGCCTATCAACCCATTTCTTCTATAATCTTATGTGCTAACTCATCCAAAACGAGATATTCAAATACTATGCATGCATGCCATGCATGCTGTAGTAAAGTATTAACTTCAACGATTTTAGGGTTGGTGTTGTACCATTCCAAACATGCACTTGTTGTTCGTTCTTGCCAGTACATATTAATACTTGAATATTCACATGAATTTATCATGAATTTACAAAATGTTCAAAATGTAGAAGTGCTGAACTCCAACGCTTTGTGCAGTAGTGTAGAAATCCTTAGGATCCAACTATTTCGTTGATGTGAGAGACATACCCCAGGTAGAAAAGTGAGAAGACAAGATGAACGAACGATGAACGAACAGTGATGAAAACGAAAATTCTGTTCCGTGGCTCTTACAAGACTGAATCCTCAGCGCGCAATCTTGGAAAGGATTTTTTCGTGAAGTTTGGTGGTGGGTGGCGACAATCAATCATATATCATATCATTCATTCCAGTAAAGATACCTCCAATACAAACATTGCCCAGACCAATCCGTTTACTTCCACTTTGAGAACGCCGCGTCAGTCAATTTGAAAACAAGGTTTCGAGCAAAGGTTGGGAAAGGTGAGGATAGGACCGACTTCTGTCTAGCAAAACTAGGTCATTTATTCGCTAGCTGCTCTGTCTTGGGTTCCTACCGTCTATTATACTTACTCATTGTCATCTTCTCCAATCCATGCGCATAGACTCATAAAATGGAACATCACAACGAACACAAATTATTGATTGCCTTTGTGCGTGAGAATTCCGAATCCTCGGTATGGTGGCCGGCCATTGTTGGTGATTCCTACGCTGAGGTCATTCAATCATTCGCGCCTGGTGAAGGGAAGGGAAGGGCCACATTCACCCGAGGATGGGCTCAAGACGAATTATGCCATAGCGATTCGTGTACCAAGCTTGCGCGTCTGATGAATCACAAGATGCACCCAAAAAATCAGAGGATGCTCCCAATAAAAATTATGCACCAATGTATCGTAGAGGGGATGGAGTCAATCCTCATCAAGGACTTCTATGAATTCATAGGTGACAAAGAATTAAAGAGAAACGCCTGCGATAATGAAGGTTGCAGCATTGCCATTGACCAAGCGCTTGCATGGGTAGTTGGAGAAGATTTTGATGTGTCTCATTCCGCCATTCTAAGCAGTCCTGGCGGTGCCTACTACAGTGTCGACGGTCCTTTATCACCTCATTCTTCCACAGACCAAGTCTCGCAGGAAAAGAGTGCTTCAGAATCGATGGTATCTAATGTGCTACAAACGAAACCAAGTGCAAAGGATTCCGTGGACAATGATTGCAAGATGCCAGCCTCAAACGCCAGCTATGAAGAGAGCGCATGCAGTTCACCAGCCACTCGCTCCGCGTCGAAGAAAAATACGAATGCAGCAGTAGCAGCCTCAAATGTTGTCAACGAAGAGAATAACTACAATACGCCAAGTACTAGGTATTCTTCGAAAGTTACGAATGCACCAGTAGCGGTGGCAGCTTATCAGACCCGATCAGGTGTCTCGAATACTTCTTTATCTAGCCATCCTGCTGGTAAGAAGGTCACGCCATCCAAGGAAAAGATAAGCAGTTCCAAGAGAAGAGGTACAAAGAATACCATGAGAGACATCAAGAAGAATGATAAGTGGGAAAAGGCATTAGAGATTTTAGAGCACAAGCATGGTTGGGAAGTGCGACCTGGTCCGGGCATTTACAAAAAGTATTTCATTCCAGCTGAATTGGCCAAAGAAAGTACGGAAGACATTAAAAAAAAATATAAACATGGCAAGGACTACTTTACGGATGAGTTGGATGTCATGCATATCGCACGAAAACGCTATGGATGGACTGGGCCAAATGTGAGTATTCCGATCAATGGCGAATGGCCAACTGTGCTGGGCATTATTAAGTGGAAGCTGGATCTGATATGGAAGGGCAATAACATGCGGATTAAGAGGAAAGACACGGACATGAATGCTTCCGAGATCAAAGCAACGTTGAAGAAGAATAAGGACTATTTTACAGACGAGGACGGTTTGAAGGATTTTGCGTATACTGAATATAGATGGAGAGGGCCACCGGGAAAGGAACATGTTCCTATTGAACATATGAACAGAACTCGCAAACGGGGTGCAGACAGTATGGTCAGCCACACTTCAAAGTCCGAAAATAGGAAGAAGCCGTCGAAGACAAGGAAATCTATCTTGAATGGCAACAAACAGGATATCATCATGGATGCGGTCAGCCAAGATTCAAATTCCGAAGAAAGCGAAAAGCCTTCAAGCGCAGAGACCACGCCAGCAAAGGCAATCGAAGCTGTCTTGAATGGCAAGGAACAGGACATCATGGATGCGGGCAGCCCAGATTCAAAGTCCGAAGAAAGCAAGAAGCCTCCAAGCGCAGAGACCACGCCAGCAAAGGCAATCGAAGCTGTCTTGAATGGCAAGGAACAGGACATCATGGATGCAGGCAGCCAAGATTCAAAGTCCGAAGAAAGCGAGAAGCCTTCAAGCGCAGAGACCACGCCAGCAAAGGCAATCGAATCTATCTTGAGATGCAAGGAACAGGACATCATGGTGGATGCAGGCAGCCCAGATTCAAATTCCGAAGAAATCGAGAAGCCTTCAAGCGCAGAGACCACGCTAGCAAAGGCAATCGAATCTATCTTGATAGGTGAGGAACAGGACATCATGGATGCGGGCAGCCAAGATTCAAATTCCGAAGAAATCGAGAAGCCTCCAAGCGCACAGACCACGCTAGCAAAGGCAATCGAATCTATCTTGATAGGTGAGGAACAGGACATCATGGATGCGGGCAGCCAAGATTCAAATTCCGAAGAAAGCGAGAAGCCTCCAAGCGCAGAGACCACGCTAGCAAAGGCAATCGAAGCTGTCTTGATAGGTGAGGAACAGGACATCATGGATGCGGTCAGCCAAGATTCAAATTCCGAAGAAAGCGAGAAGCCTCCAAGCGCAGAGACCACGCCAGCAAAGGCAAGCACAAATATCGCTGATAATGAGGGGAAAGATAGTGAGGATGTACGAGCATTAACACCCGTTTCCAAGGAAGCCGCATGGCCAAATGTACTTTCAAAGATTGAATGGAACTTGAATCTGATATGGAAGAAACCCATGTGGGTCAAGAGGGAACACATGGACAAGAAAGCTTCCGACATCGAAGCAACGTTGAAGAAGAATGAGGACTATTTTAAAGACGAGGACGGTTTGAAGGATTTTGCGTATCATCACTATAGATGGAGAGGGCCACCGGGAAAGGAACATGTTCCTTTTGAGCGTGGGACTAGAAGGCGCAAATGCAGTATGGACCGCCAAGAGGTGTTAAACCCAGCTGCAAAGAAGACGAAGAATGTAGCCGATGCGATCAACAAAAGCAAGCCCTCCTCACTGAATTTTGCAACGGGTAATAGCAAAAGTGAAGTCGTGAAGGCAAAGAATAATTCTCCAAAAGCAACGACAAAGGCGGGTCCTGGTAGGAAGGCCTCGGCACAAAAAACAAAGAGAAAGGGTTCTCCTATCAGACCAGGTTGTTCAAAAATAAGACAATTATCTCTCAAGGCAACGAAGAATATTTCAAGCAAGATCTCAAGTCAACTTTCAAAGCACGAAAAAAAGCAAACTCAATCTTCAGTAGGGGAATCGTCGAAGGCAAGGGATTCCATGACATCCGGGGAAGATCATAACTCAGCAATCCTGACCTTGAAAGAGCGACTCGTCCGATGCTCGAATAATATGGACGCCTCCTTTGCACCAACGAGCATGCTCTTTGACGGAGATAGTTCTACTTCTGCTGTGACAGACGTGAAAAATAAAATTTCGTCTTTCTGCAGAGGCTGTTTAGATTTTGAAGACAAAAGGTCGAGTGGAGAATCATCGTTCCTCTACATCTGCGGGAGACCCGGTACCGGAAAGGTAAGAGCTGAACACACGAAAGATCCGTGTTATGAGCTTATTCAATTCTAACAATGTTTTCCCTTCAATGCGACCTTGAAGACTACAATAGTGAAGCACTGTACCGAATCGCTCGACTCCGCCATTATCCATTTCTTTAAAGCTCCAGAAATCCAGTCGTCACCAAAAGAAGTGTTTAAAATTATTGCTAAGATGGTTGGCAGAAAGTGTTCAACAAATATCGTACAGCTTGAGAAAGTGCTATCATCGGGGACGAAAAGTGCGCCACTCTTTCTAATCATTGACGAAATTGATTTTCTATTCTCGGGTAACAAGGATACGAAATCAGAACTTTCAACTGTCCTTCGCTGGGCCTCAGATCCAAAAAATCGTCTCGCTGTGATTGGAATATCAAATTCGGTGGGAGACGATTGTGCCAAGTCACTGCATCGCGACACCAAAGTAAGTACCTTGTAGGTTTTCTCTATTCCTTCATTACGACAACATTCACTAATTCATTTGTGTTGGTAACGACTTTTAGATTCATGAAGAGATTGTTTTTGCGCCTTTCGGAGCGGAAGACTTGAAGGGAATTTTATTGAAGAGATTGGGTGACGATTCTTCTGTTGTCGATGATAAGGCCCTTATTTTTGCTTCACGGAAGATTGCAAAAAGTGGAGGCGACGCCCGTGAATTATTGTGCGTCATGAGTGCAGCCATTGCGACAGCCTCAAAGAGTCTATCAGAAGAACAATTGAAGGAAACGAGTAATATTGCTCATGTCGTGAAGCTGCCTCATGTTATGAAAGCATCGTCTGGCGAAAAGGACGCAATGATCAACACTATCAAAAACCTACCTGGAAATGCAAAGACTGTATTATGCATTGCAGTAGCTCTAGGCGAAGCTGGCAATTCGTGGAAAATCGTTAGTGCTTCAACTCTTCAATATTACTGCGGTGAAGCCTCTTCCATCTTAGTCGATTGGTCCCGAGATTCTTTCAAAACTACCATTGAGACGTTGACCGATGCTGGTCTCATTCTCGAAGCAGAGGTAGACGAGTTGGATCAAACTGAGGAGAAGCAATACAAAGTAGGTGTGCAAATGGAAGATGTTGAGATAGCAATGGATAGAATTTTGCTAACGGAAGGAACTTACTACAAGGGTCTAGTTGATTATGTGAAAGAACATGATATCAAGCAAAGTGGGTACGTGTGTACAATGTAAAACTAACCAATAGGGATTATTTAGGTTCAGCATTCTGATATCAATAGCCAACTGCGATTATGCAGAGCATAGACTCCGTCGTATGAGAGGAAGTTGCTGATGATCGGATCCACCCGCTTTGCCCCGTTTCATCTTGATGTAGTCTTGAAGAATGTTCTTGTGGTCGGCGAAGAATGACATGTCATCAATCTCATCAAACCGAATTCTAAGAACTTCTGCAGCATCATCGCCTGCTTTTGGAACAACGTTATCCGGTACATCTACAACGTAAATTACGCTAACCGTATGTCTTCGAGCATCCCGCATTGGATCTCCATAAACACCAAATAATCGAATTCTCTTGAAACTATTGGCATCGTCACCAAGATTCACGTTCATTTCTTCCATCAATTCCCTTCTGACAGCATCCTCACTTGTTTCTCCAACTTCTACAAATCCCCCCATTGTAGCATATTTTCCTACATCTTTCCTCTTCACAAGCCAGAAATGATCATCCCCTGAGATCAATATTGTATCAATAGCAATGGAGGGCGTACACATACAATAGTCATCTCCACTGCACCAGCATGACCCCTGTTTCAAATTTGGGTTGATATAGGGAGAACCATTGGAATGCCAAACTCGGGAAATCTGTGTTTCCTTTGGGTAAACCTTTGGATACTCGAAAAACGGATGTAAGTTATATCCGTCGTCTTTTGATAGCTGAAGGGATTTTACGACAGAAGAGTTCTTGCCCGAAAGTTTAGTACCAGTTGAAGTTAGGAGAAGAAAAATAATCACAGTTTGGAGCGCAATGACGAAATATAATATCACTTCTTTTCGTTTTCTTGATTTGTTGTTCGGTCTTTGGAAAGGATTTCCAAGCATGGCCTTTTGTGGGGAGTATACTAGTAGGGGGCTTGTTGGTCGCTTCTTGTTGTGCATTGCTTGCCGCCGTACCAGTAATATCGCTGGTATGACAAACTGCTGCTCTCTGCTCTGCTTATAAATGTGGATAGCTTGTTTTTGTTAAAAGAGAACAACACAGTGTGTTTGTTTAGGATCCAACTTATCAACAGTACTGTTGTATGATACGGGTAATACAGTAAATCGATAATCGAGCATGTTGCATGTTCAATAAATCACAATGCCGAACAGTTTGAAGATGTTGAAAGGCTTTTGTTGAAACTGCAGCACTGGGCAGACAACGCAGTCTGAGAGGTTACAATCCCACGCCAGGATATTTCTCGGTGCACCTTACTTCCCAAAGTCAGCATTGATAGTAATTTAGAAAAAAGAGGCAAGAAAAAGTGCTAAGCATGTCCATAGCATTACAATACAGTATGGTATAATAATTCGTTTACATTTGAGATTATACCAGACTACACGTACTTATGATTCGATTAAAAATTAGTATTGTAGTCCATCATCTTATCACTGACGGAAATAAATTTCTTGGAGACTTTGCGAATAATTTGTTTTTCAAGGACTGGGTCAAGAAGCATGGGATCAATTTCATCTTCCACGCCCACAATGATTAGGCTCCTTCCATTACCCATGCATAATTCCAACCTATCCTTGAGCTTTGGGTCGCTCAATTCTACTAGACCACTCTAGCAGTTGATTATCAGCTTCCTTATTCTTGTTTTTTATCCAACTCAAGGGCCTGTAGTCAAGAACAAGCCAACAAATATGTGTCCAATCAATCCAATAATCATCCTCACGAACTGATGACAATCGTCAGCATTCATGTCAAATTCTTCTATGTTGGCAATGCCCCTCAATTCCTCGCCTCAAAGATGGAAAGAAGAGCTAGTACTGCTGGTGTAGTATTGAAAGAGGACGAGGGGATAATGAAGTGATAGTAGTGTTGTGAATGTCTTTTAGCTAAGGGGGATTCGCGGATGGTGGTAGCCGTTTTTAAAGGGAAGGTGTCCTGGTACTTGATGTCTGGCATCTTGTTTGATTTACCACGTAGCAGCTGTGTCGATATACTGTACTCGTACCGGTAGTTAGTAGATAGTTTACGCAGCTACGTCAATTAATGAGAAGAGGAGAGTTGCCGATTGGCAGTTATAATGTCCAACGGTCAGATCTGATGACGTCAATATGGATAAATAGTCCGAATGTCCGGATAAGCCATTGGATGAACACTGAAATCTGAAATAACGGGAAAGGGAAACCAACGGTCAAAGTCAAATTCGAAAGCCTCTTGACTTTCTCTCAGTATTCTAATGTTTATATAAAATTGAGAGACCGAGTTACTATTCCATTCTACTGCTAAAATGAAGTTTCGATCCCTAATAGTGTCAATTCTAACAGCAATGTCAACGCATGCATGCTACTCTGATTTTGACGGACTGAAAGTAGCAATTTCTTCCTCCACCTCACAGCGAATCTTCACTATTTGCCCCAATTCAGTGCTGCAGATGGATAAACCTTTCAGTAGCCGACCTAGTATATTCTATAATCTCGCAGGTGCAACTATTCAGTGCGGCGAGAACGGATCAGGAAGTGGATGTATATTTGAACAGCTAGCTTCTGCAAATGGCCATTCATTCTTTGGAATTGAAAAACCGGAAGTGCAGCTACTTGGTTTGACATTCCGTAATGCGTTAGGGGATTCTGCAGTTGAAGTGACAGAGACTTCTGCAAGCGCTAGATTCGAAGGTTGTATATTCGAAAACAACGGTACCCCCAATGAAGGCGTATCCTCCGCCGTTTATGTGGGATATGGAGCTGCAGCAATCTTCAGTAACTGCCATTTTCAAGGCAATTCTGGGCGTCGTGTCATTTACGCTGATGGCTCCATATCTGTGGATCACTGTACTTTTGAGAACAATACGTCGACGCCATTGTACGTCCGATCGCAAACGAATTTTGGTCTGGATCCTGCCGAATTGGCTCTTACGAACTCATGCTTTGAAAACAACAGCGGAGAATTCATCGTCCAAGTATTATCGGGGACAGTCTTGAACGTAGCCCAAAGCAATTACGGGAATAATAACACCGCCACAGGATCCCCAACATGTGACGCCATCTTCCAAAAAGACGGCGAATCCTGCAACATCTTCGATGCAGGATTCTGCGGTCCCAAGGTTCCATCACAAAAACCATCCGCCTCTCCTTCGATATCGATAGAACCTTCTATATCTCCATCGGCAAAGCCTTCCGTGTCTCCTTCCAAGTCGCCTTCTGCGTTTCCAACGGCAAAGCCTTCTGGTTTTCCTTCCGCGTCTCCGACGGAAACGCCTTCAAAGTCACCTTCTGGGTCTCCAACGGTAATGCGATCGGAGTCGCCTTCCGCGTCGCCATCTGCGTTACCAACGACAAGGCCTGTACAGACTACAAACGAAAATCCCACCATTTCTTCATCATACTTGCCCAAGATCTCTATCGCATCTTTTGCAGGGATATTGATTTGTACATTGTCGTGTTTATAGGAAAATTCCGATCTGATTATGAGTAAAGTTAATTGAAACGTTTAATCAAGTTATTTTAAAAACGAACATAGCATTGGATGGTCTAGAAACAATGTTTGATGAAAAATAGATATTGACTGCCTTTCCGCAGGAGTTTGGCACTCCTTTGTGGGATAACAAAGCTAGCATAACCGATGCACAAGATACCATGCATAAATTGGGTGTCATACAACTGTTCCATTCATGAATATTTCGTCATGGCCGTTTCTGTGGTGAATAAGCTTGATTTGTTGCCTGGTCTCATTAGTAAAGTTCAAGAGAGAACAGCAAAGCTTTTTAATTTTTCTCTTGATGAACGACACAGGACAGATGTTTTTACCACCATGCTCATCTCCTGGACAGAGCTGCCGTCGTCATTTCCTCGCAACTGACGAGACGAGAGTGACCTTGGGGTATATGAATACCAGAAAATTGAAGTATCCTGTGCAAAGTTGGGTAGGATTGGTGTTAGGGGTGAACATACAATCAACCTCCTGAAGTCAACAGAAATATTCAACCTGAATCACAAGACTTACCTTGAAGGGGATAAAAGATGAAGTGTAATACTGGCACAGTGCCGTTAGACTCTCCGCTGCCCATACTTATAAAGGTATAGATGTAAACAAAGGTATACGAACGCAGGAATGCACCAACATACCGGTAGGCAAATCCCTGCTTCAACACTTTTCTGCTATTTGTCACATTTTGCCGCAACAATCTCCACGCAGTGTTCGCTCCTGCCACACTCTGACTCCCAGCAATCCTCATGTTCACTTCCTTACCTCGCCCAGCCAAGGATGCTGTTTGAGCGCGATGGTCATACCTTCTCATTCTCCTCTCCTGCTTCCAAACAGTCAAGTAAAGAACGGTCATTATACCACAAATTGCAAAGAAACCAGCAACCATGGGATAACCTATACACATCCAGCGAAGAAACAGCACATTACCCCCTCTTTCGCACTCGAATTCATTTGATATGCAATCAATGAGAGCAGGTTCGTTTGATCCAACAAACGTACTGGGATTAAGATGATGTTTGCTGGGGCGGGCTCATGCATAGATTGCACAGAACGACGCCCACGTCCAAGGAACTGCGTGAAGATATGGTTCGATCTTCTTGACGATTTCTGCGTCTGAGTAGTTGAACCTGATCACGTATAGTAATTACGTGTAGTATACACAAAGACCGTAATTGTAAAGAAATGGAGATAGGATACTACGCCCCAACACAAAGAAGAATCCTTGGACATTGTACGCTGCCTGATTGGTCGTAATCGGGATAGAGTACATCAGCTCACAATCTGGTCCCTACCTATCCTCTGACTTCACAAAAACGGTTTTTGAAACAAGAATGCGAAACTCACTATGATATCCCCCCCAAGAATAGTACTCGTACACCAGCAGAGATAGAACAGGAGTCTGTGAAGTGTGGTCTTTAGTTTGTCTCTTGATTTAGAGATCACATATAGCATTGCTGAGGATCCCAAGATGGAAATATCTGCGGAGATAACGTTTAGAGTTGAGTAGAACAATGACGGCATCTTATTTCGGCAAGCAATGGTGTAGTGGTAAATTTAAGATAGATTTATGTAAAGATTTAGGGTGTTGAGTTTTGAACTGAACATGTATGTCAGATGTTAGGAATAAAACGCCTAGAATGAGGCTAAATTTACCTGATTTTTATTTTTTGAAATCGTGCCTTTCTTCTTTGATGAGGCGTCCAAGTCCATCCAAGAGGAAGGAGGAGGGAACACCACCTAACACCACCATTATTGGACGACAAGGTACAAACTTGTAGAAGGAAGTCAATCAGAGCGTTTGTTGTTGTGTTTCAACCTTCTTGTGCACCTGCAAACTCGCAACTCGCAACTCGCAACTCGGAACATGAAGGAATCCAAGTTTTTCTCGAGCATCAACATCGGGGCTCTCCTGGAAACACTATCGTTGCATCCAAGCACGAGCACCGTTACTGTACAGTCTTTAGCGGATG
>Ga0209712_10004031_pt1 | contig 11811 bp, 7 predicted proteins | sample ArcOceMetagenome_FD_187443 | JGI IMG/M metagenome (GOLD analysis project Ga0209712, IMG submission 187443) | Marine eukaryotic phytoplankton communities from Arctic Ocean - Arctic Ocean - Greenland ARC118M Metagenome (SPAdes) (version 2) | ecosystem: Environmental > Aquatic > Marine > Oceanic...
TTTCAAAAAAAAGCTTGGTACTAGTAGTATTTAGTAACGCTTGGCGCTTAGTATCATAGTACAGCTCGTATGTATTGCAAATGGTCCGGCACACTTCACTTCTAACCTCTACTACTAGTAGTGCTATCGGTGTCACATTCACACCACTAATGTGTGCCAACCTTAATCCTGGTACGCGTTATTCCCAATAACAAAATCAACTTTGGCTATCAGCTATATCATGCATACCACATTCAAAATGATTGTCACTACGTGTACATGTAGAATGCATAAGTTGTTCTTTGCAGTGCTCCTCACATTGATGTGCCTAAACATACGTACAATTCAAGCCTATGCATATTCTCTGCCATTTACAATTTACCAGCCATTGCGACCGAGATCCCTCTATTTATCGCGGCCTATTCATAAACAGGGCAAGGGCAAGCCATATGCATACACACCCACAAGTCTATCAGTCACGCAATCGGAAATAGAAACAGACATGGACTTAAACCTAGACCTTGACCAATTCCAAAAATGCATATCCATTTCCCTACCGCCCCAAAAACAACAAGAAATCATTCAAGATATCCAAATGATGGGCTTCACATCCTCTTCTGAACTATACCTCCTCAGTAAAGATTTTATGGATCGTCCCGAGGCTCTAAGTTCCTTATTGAGGAATGATTTTGGTTTGAATCCTGTCAAAAGTAATTTGATAAGGGGAGTTCTGATCCGATTGGTGGAAGCTCTCGATGGTATGGAGGGGGGTAATAAGGGGTATACACGTAGTCGTAGTGGCGACAACGAGAAGAAGAATGGGGAAAATGTCTTCGATCCAAGTGACACAAATGATTTCATGAACACGAATACAAATACAAATACAGCTTCCTCAATGAGACTCAATGACATGGTAAACGGTGCACAGCCAGGGATTTCCTCAGAGGGTGGTCAAGAAGCAACCACCAATAACAAAAAACCCCTCTTCAAATCAGTTGTGGTCAACCAAAAAGCCAAACAACGCCACACATCCACAACGCAACACAATTATGGTCTTCCATCCAATTACAAAAAGATTTATCCAAACCTAGCTCACGAACTCGACGATTTTCTCCAATTTATGATCACACCCAGTGCATCCCTTCAAGAAAGTCCCATACGTAAAACGACTGCTACCGTCTACATTCGGCACGCTAAACTGTTTTTGGGGTGGTATCGCAATGACATCGGTATAAAAAATGGAGATGATACCCTAACGATGAAAGATATTTTTCCAAATAAGGAAGCAGCCTCTGCCCAACCGATTGTGGATTTTATATTGTGGTTGAGGACGAGGGAGATTTCGGACTCGTATGAGGCGAACATGCTAAGGGGTTTGACCAAGCTGTTGAAATTTCGGTACAGCGATGAATCTACGGCTGACCCATCTTATGGGGAGAAGAGTTTTGGAGATATTCAAGCGGTGAGGGAGTTGAGGAAATTGCATAGGGATGCGAATCGGAGGCAGGTTTTGAGTCCAAGGAGCAGTGAGGAGGAGAGGAAGTGGTTAGATTGGCAAGAGTATTTAAATGTTGTGAAGACGTTGAAGGAAGATGTCGAGAATGAAATTCGAGTGTGGGAAGAGAAAGAGGAAGGTGATGCAAACGGGGATAAGATATTACCTTCCAAGATTCACGAGGATTTGCATAAATATACGCCAGCACAACGGAGAATTGCTACGAAATACCAGGCATATTTGATTCTATCATTCTTTTCATGCGTTCCTGATCGACAACGAACATTTAGAGAATTGAAAATTGGGAGAACTTTCATTAGGGATGCAAAGATTGATTGTTGGACGATCAAACACGGTCCCGACGATTACAAGACTGGTAAAACGTATGGCGATCGACCGCCGCTTGTTCTGGCTCAGGAGCTGACGTATGCAGTTGATGACTTTCTGCATCGGTGGAGGCCATGTCTCAAACCATTGGGGGATCACTTTTTTGTCCAGTCACGCACGGGGAAAGCTTTCACGCAGGATACGGTCTATAGTCTAGTCGCTAGATCGTGCTTTAAGCACACGGGGAAGAAGACCAATCCACATTTATTGCGCGATATGATTGTAACTCATGTGAGAGATTCGGATGCTAGCGAGAAGCAGCTAGAGGCGTTGGCACTTTATATGGGCCACAGTATATCAATGCAAAGAAGTTCTTATGATAGGAGAACAATGGAACAAAAGGTTGCTCCAGCAGTTGAATTGCTCAGGAGTGTGAACAATAAACAGAGACCATGATCACATGCAGTATAATTAATTTGATTCGCACAATGCACTCTCAGACATTTCAATTGATTTTATTAACTTGCTCTAATGGTGAATTCAGAATGCTTTGCTTTCAGTTCTTTCCATTATTATTTTGTGATGCTAAAAATCGTTTGACTGTGGAAAATGTCCCCAAAACGAAAAGCTGACAGATAGACGGATCTTAAAAATCAATCTTTCAACACATCACATTCTCGCGTGCAAATGTTACCCGTTCGGTTTAGGGGGCCGAAGATCTTTTCATTCCTGGCAGGTTAGGCGGTAAAATAGCTACACGTAACTAATTCAGTCCCTAGTAGTATTGTCTTTTAGTCTCCAGATATGATATGATATGATATGATATGATATGATATGATACCGGGTGATGCCGTGTTCGGTTGGGCTCACGTATGTTGTTTGGCTTTCGTGCGTGCGATGCGGAGCTGTCTGTCTGTGGTGCTTCCTTCCGTCCGTTAGCTCAACTCTAACGGCCTTCTGTTTGTCCTCCCCTTCCTTTCGGATCAGGGAGCTGTACAGCATCATATCACTACAGCATCCGTGTAACATGATACGCCCATACGTTACAGCATTGTTCTCGAAATGAACAACGATACAATCTTTATTAAAAGATGGTGTATGAAATGCACAACAGAATGTATATATCCAGTCTACTATTGGTGGCGGCCCTGTTGATCTCAAGTTTATCAGCAGACATTAGTGCAGGAAATTCTGTTTCGCTTTCGCTTACTCGTCAAACTGCAGCTACACGTACGAGTATTAGAGAGCACGAGAACTGTCGAGAACATGTTCAGAAATCAGTTCAACAGTTTCGAACAGATTTCGAGCAACTAAGAAATTTACCGACATCGGCCTTGACAACTCCTTGTTGGCAAGTATCCAAGGACAGTACATTCACTAAGACATGGACCTTTGATGATTGGGACAAACATCAAGAACGAAGTGCGCTCAGATATGCTCGACATCTTGTGTCGTGGTTCGTATCAACCACAGCACGTAATATTATGCCGACGATATTTATAGTAGCCTTATGGACAATACTCCTCTTCAAAGTTGCAGAAGAGCACTCATTAAATATGAGTGCCACCAAGTTTGCGATGACGTTGGGATTCATTCAAGCTCCGATTCTGCTTTTGCTCACGTTGAAGACAAATAGATCACTCGATAGAATGCTTGAAACTAGAAAAGCTTGGGGCGTATTATCTAGAGCGAGTAGGGCCTTGACGGGTCTGATATGCGCTCATGTGGTACCATATAACTCTGAAATAGGTCTGCTAATGGCAAGATATTTGGCATTGATTGGGTGGTCTTTGAAAGCACAATTCCGGAGAAATGAGGATGAAACAGATATGATTTGTACTTTGTTTGAACAATTCCCAGAAGAAAAAGAGTGGCTCTTGAATTGTCCATCAAAGAGACCAACGGTGATTGTGACGCGTTTGAGGTACTTGTTGGCTGGGCTGAGTACCGATGGCAGTCTTGAGGGTTCATCGGTGCCACCGGTTATTTTGTTGAGGATGGATCAGATCCTGTATGATATTGAGCAAACAATTGGTATAAATACCAGAGTATTTGTTTCTCCTGTACCACCAACGTATACCCGTCATACAAGTAGGGTGTTGGTTCTGTACATGGTCCTATTGCCTGGCGCACTTGTTGGATCTGGAGTGTCCCTTCTTCCTGCCATCTTAACAGCTACATTTGCGTCCTATGTACTTGTGGGTATTGACGAAATTGGGCTCGAGAGTAAGTTGTCTCTGAAAATATCATCACAGTGTGTATTCTACCATCGCTATTTTTCTAACTTGTGTTTTGTCGTTCACTTTCAGTCGAGTACCCTTTTCATCTTTTGCCCTTGTACAGTATGTCAATGAACATATTGAACGAAGTTGAGAACCAAGTTATCATGATGGAACAGATGCTATCAATACCTCGCAATTTCATGAAAAGGTCGTTCGGTGGCGAGAATATAGAATAAAACATATCCACAATTTTTACATTATTTCTTTTTTTAGCTCATCCATAACTAATGAGTGATATCCATCCATCAATGACCTATCTATTTCAAGCTCTGTGTCTACCTTCTCCTCGTTGAATACACCCTTGTCTGGATTCTTATAATGGTTCAGTCGTATGTCTTCAACCTTGGAATGAAAATATCGACATTTTCGAGTACCATTATCTCCTCCTACATAATGGATGTTGATTGAAGTAACATCCTTGACATCGACGATCAACTTCACCCTATGTCTCTTTGTGCTGTTGGTATTAAACTTTCTACGATACACATAGTCCATCAGAAGTTCCTGCTCTCCGTCATTATCGATGCTTAGATTGCTTCCGAAAGGTACGCTTGCCATTTCAATCGCCGAGCATCCCATGTTGTTTTGATTTGCTAGATAACTCGAAAGAGAGCGCGGAAGTGAAGTTCCTGTCCCATTGCCATGTTCATTCCCACGCTGCTTCTGATCAAATGGAATGTAAATGTATTCATCAATGTCAATCACTGCAAGCCAATCCAAGTCCATCCGTTTCGCCCTCCACAACGCATCATTCATGGATGCCACCCGGAAAAATTCCCACGGTGCATAGTGCTTCTTTTCAGCACTCGAAACAACGTGAAAGTTGTACGGTATCCAAGTGATGTAATCCCTCTGGGGCAGATCTTTCCCATCGTTCCAATCTTCATTCACATAAAGCCAGATATGGTCTGCGCCGAGGATATGATGGTATGCCGCCCATTCTGTGGCTTTTCTTCTGCTTCCTTTGAACGTTGCGGTGACTCCGATTTTAGGGGGGGGGGCGTGAGGGAGATTCAAGTGATGCTGCATATCTTTTCTTTCGCACTCATCATACATGGATAGATTGTAGGAAGCCTCTTCTGTATTGTTTCCTTTAGCACGAATGGAAAAGTTGGAAAGCGTCGTATTGTTTGGATCAAGGATTTGAGGGCATTGCACAATGAGAACTGGTTTTCCTTTCCGATTGGCAGATATGATCTTTGCAGCAACATTGTTGCAGTAATATTCGTAGGGATCGTCACGCCAATGACCTCTATCTTCCAATAAACTCGATAGCACGTAAAATGAATTATCCACAATTTTGACAGAATATGGAATGGGTATTTTGGCCAAGTCCCATTGTTTTATGAGGGGAGTAAGATGCGCTTCGAGCTTCAGCATACATTCCGTCAAGAGAGTATTGCTGCGATCGTCACTGAACTTCTTATCTCGAATATTTTGAACATTCAGAAGTTCCTCTTCTGTTTCAAAACTTGATTCGGTCACTATGATCAGTGGGCCGTCATTTCTGGAAGTTGATGTAAGGAGATATGCATAGCGAAGGTTACTTATAGCAAAACCACAGGCGGAGAGCAAACAGAAATTGCGGAGTCTGATGAGCATATCACCTCCCTCCCTTTCCGTTTTCGTAAGGCATGCCCGGCTTTTATACTTTCTACTGAAGACAGAAAGATGAGGTATGATACTGTATTACTTTTATGGCACAGATTAGACCAGGTGTTTTACTTGCTTGTTTTCCTAGTAGCTTGCTTGCTGCTTGATGCTTGATGCTTGATGCTTGACGCTTGATTGATTGATTCGATTCTTCAACATTTCTTGGGATGGCGTACGTAACGCGCGTAACGCACACTCTGTACCCGGAAAGTACTCGTACGGGTATGCAACTTTTTATCTCTTTTTGTAATACGAGGAGTACATACTTGTCATGCCGCGAGTGACTTTTGACCTTTTTGGGGGATTTTATGACTAAATAGTGCTACTACTGTAGGCCCGGACTACTGCGGTATGTAGTTCTCAGCGCGACGATGCTAAAGAAAATTGGTTTTAGGTCATGTAAGCTTATTTTGTGGAGCCGGCAATACTCAATCCACTGTCAATGAGATCGCTAGTGGAGCTATTAGCACTCCTTGCGACCACCAACAGCAGCATCAAGAAAGAATCTCTAACAACACCGCTGTCATCGAATGAAATGATAATAACAGAATTGGCACGGTATGCAATAAAAGGTCTTGCCCCCGATAAACTCTCCAGCATCTCACTTTCTTCAGATGACAAAACCTTTCCAGATGATAGACGTTTTGCACTTCTCAAGCAAAAATATCATCTTGACGTTGTTGATGACACTTCCGATGACAATCCTGATAAGGAAAGTGTCTTCAACGAAATGGATCCTGAATGGCTCCACAAGGAGAACTTTCTCTGTGCCTTCACCGACCCAGAATTCATGGCACAATTCAAGACCTCCTACGAAATTGTGAAGCGGAACGATTCGGATAATACCAATGATAGAAATGAGATCCAAAGGCTTTTAACAGTTAGCCGCCGCTCCAATGAAGAAACGAAAAATACATTTGATCTCAATTCCATCGAGGGACGAAATCAACTGGCGGAATATTTTGTAAAGCAACAACCACCATCCATCACTGATAAAGCATCCCTTGCGTGTATCACACAAGCTCAGAGCCAAAAGCACAAACATCAATTTGGGAATACATCTTCTGGATTCAAGAAAAATAATGGTGAATCTAGAACGATACATATTGTCAACGAAGCTACGGTCCGAGATGTGGAAGAAAAGGTTAATGACAGTGACGAAGAAGAAGACACGATCCAACTGAATGCTATGCGATTTAGACCCAATATCGTTGTAGATGGATTAGAGCCATGGAAGGAGTTCGATTTTGTTGGCAAGAGATTGAAGGTCATACGAAACAATAGTGATGAGAAGGATGGTACCATTATTTTAAAGGTATTGAGCAAGACTGTGAGGTGTGCAGGGATTGGAGTTGATCCCTCACAGCCAGAGGCGAAGAAGCTTGATGTGCCCCAGTTGTTAAGTAAGCATTTTCCACAGTATGGACCATACCTTGGTGTTTATGCCGTCATTGAATGCCAGTCTGATGATGGAAATGATGACACTGAATTCCACATGAGTGTTGGAGATCGTATTCAACTGATTGATGAGTAACAATAAGTATGCTACATAACGCCAGTTAATATTAAAAATAAAATTAGGAAAATCACAAGAATGGAATCAATTTAAACAGCATCAATTAGTAGCCATTCTCTGTTCCTTCACCCCCTGAGCACTTCTCCATTATGAATGTCTTTTCTGTCTTCTTCTATGGCGCATATATGATCTAATGGCATCATTTTCAATCGCATGCCGTTCCTGTTTCACAAAGTCAAGAGAACTTGACATTTCCCGTAATTGAGCAGTCGATGATGATGCTTCCTGTGACTTGACTTTCCGTGAGGTAGCCGCATTATCCATCTCATCCCACTCAATTTGCGACGGAGAAGCAGATAGAGACGACGTAAGACGTTGCACTTCATCATCATCAGCATTGAAAGCATCAAAAGTAGGCGAGGCATTCGTCATGCGAGGAGTTGCATTTGGACTGGGGTGACTAGGCCTCTTCAACGCCTTGACCTCGCTCATGGCAGCATCTGCCATCTTCTGCACTCGTTCAATCTCTTGATCTTTTGATCGAAGGACCATCTGCAGCTCTTCTAATTCTGCATTAGACATGCGTGTTGGTGACGCACGCGAAGTCATATTCTGTAACCGAACAAGTTCGTGTTCCAAGCTCTTGGTCCGACTCATGTACTCTTCCTCAGCTTTGCTGAACTCTTCGATATCTGCTTCCATGCTAGTCATTTCCGTCTTAAAAAATCTGTTCTCCTCTTCTAATTGACTGAATGCTGTATCAAATTCATCGCGTTCACTCAGAAGAAGCTTACTTTCTTCTTGCACTTGATTGGATTGTTTCTTGATATGAGATAATTCTTCGCGCAATTGTTTTTCGGATGCAGTCCATTTCTTCTTCTCTCTCATGTGCTGGTGATCCCTCGCCTTTACGGATGTATTAGCTTTGAAAGTTTCCGACAATTGGTTGTGCTTCTCCTTCAATTCTTCAAGAGCCTGTTCTTTTTCGTCATATTCATTTTTCATTATTGTCATATCATCCAATAAAGAATCAATTTCCTTTTCTGCGTCATCTACCTTACTCAAACATTCCTGCAACTCTTCCCTTGCTGCAGTTTCGTGTTGATTTGCTTCCTCTGCTCGTGCGGCATATCCCTCAATCTCTGCACGCGCCTTTTCATGATACATGGCAACAACCTCCTCCATGGCCGTAATCTTCTCCTTGGAATCCTTCGATTCCGTTGTCTGTTCCTCCAGCGACTCCTTGAGAGCCTTGACCTCTTCCTCGTGATCCTTCTTCATGGTTTGTATCAAATTATTTTGCTCCAACTCCACCTTCTCCAGTTCCTTCATTTTCTTATCCCTCGTCTTCCTCTTCTCCTCCATCTCCTTCGCCCTGACCTTCATCTTATCAATCTCCTCCATTAATTCATCACAATTATCCTCCAACTCCCCCTTCTCCCGATCAAATCTCTCCTCCATCGCTTCCAATTTCCCTTTGGAAGATTCCAGCTCCACTCTCAATTTATCCGCCAAAGCATTCTTTTCCTTCTCAAACATTTCATACTTTTCCTTCATATCCTGATTCAGAGCATGCTCCTCATGCAACTGGGACTGGACACTCGACATCTCCTCCTCCATACTCTTCATAATATTCAAACCATCGTCCAAATCCTTCCCCCTCTCCTCCAAAGCCGCTTTCAATTCCATAAGTTTCCGACCCTTTTTCTGGATTTGACTCTCATTTTCTATCCTGACACATTCTAAATTAGTCTCAGCGCGTTCTCTACGTAGACTCTCCTCTTGCAATAGATTCTTGGCGTCCAGGACGTCAGATTGGAGACGGAGGGCTTTCTTGTATGCGTCGGGGGAGGACATGGGTGGATTGCACGCTTGGAGGTTGGCTTGCAGGTCAATATTTTGATGTTTGAGATTTCCGATTTGTTGGGACAGGTGAGAATTTTCCGTGAGGGTTTTGTGGAGGTGGGATTTAATTGCGTTTAATTCCATTTCGGTATCGTTTGTCTTTTTGGCGCTGGTGTTGGCCTTGCCCGCATCGAGTTCTTGAAAGAATTTCAGATCGTCAATTTGTTTTCGCTGTTGTGACAATTTGTTTTGGTATTCTGTGAGTTGCTGTGTGGTGGATGCGACACGGTCCTGAATGATTTGTTCCAATTGTTCTCGGGTGAGGTTGATAGTTTCTTGCTTTCGCATGGATCCAGTTGGCGAGGATGTTGGTGATGCTGGTGGTGGTGGAGGAGGATTGGATCCCCTTGGCGAGCGCTGCAATTGACTGCTGTTACTATTGACCCTTCGAAGCGTTGGTGTACGGGAGCGAGAGATTGCGTGCGATCCCCTTGGTGGTGATAGACGAATGCTGCTGCCATTACTATTGACTCTTTGAAGAGTCACGGATGCTCGAGCAGGTGATCGTTGAATGTTGGTAGGATTAACAAGGATCTTTTGATTTGTTGGAGTACGGGAGCGAGAGCGAGAGATGGGAGGGGCACCCGCATGAGCATGAGCATGAGCATGAGCATGAGCTTGAGCTTGAGCTTGAGCTTGAGCTTGAGCATGAGCATGAGCTTGAGCGCCATTATTCATACCAGCACTACGAGTAGCACCCGGTACAACTGCCGCATCCGTTGAATTACTCAAAGCGACACTTGATCCATCCTGGTTATAATCTGCATGACCATTTCCACTTCCACTTGCACGATTTCCATGTCCGGGAGCACGCATGATATCCCCCTCTGCAAACTGTCCCCGACGTTTCGCCCAATCCATTCTCTTTTGCTGGGCTTCGGCCCTCATCATTTTCATTTCATTGACGGATTGTGTCAAATTCGGATTCGAGTTGTAGTTGGAATCGGACATGGATGAAAATGAGTTGAATGGTTGATTGCCGTCCGCACCCGCAGTTGCAGTTGCAGTTGCAGTGGCAGCAGCCCGCATTTGACTCGCTTTGGTACCCGCCATGGCTGCCCTCGGTATTCTACTCGATCGACGTGTGGGACCTGGACCTGGACCTGGACCTGCAGCACCACCGCCACCGCCATGATGAGTGGGCGTATCATTTGTTTTACTCCTGAGGCGGAAACGAGACGGTGCATTGCTGCCGGGACGACTGGTACTGGTACTTGTACCGTTTGCGGTGGCACTATTGTTATTCCTGGCAGATGCGGCGTTATTGGATCGTTTGGAGGATGTGGATGCATCTTCCTCTGAGATTACATTGTGGCGAAGGTTGGAGAGGGGCCGCCGAGATGCCGATGATGATCGTGTACTCATGATGGTATATCTATTGTATGCTATCTACTGTAGTACTGTGTGTGTTGACGATATGATAAAATGCTCTAATGTACCGTAGTGATAGTCGTGACGCCAGATTTGAGCGTTGAGAATGTGATGTTCAACGGTAACGGGGTGGATGGACGTTGACAATGTGATGGAAGGAGAGTCTTGTAAATATGATGCAGTTGAGTCCACGCTTGTTTCTGAAAGCCAGTGACAAGGGGGCAAAGTCCAGCCTCTTGTCTATTTCAAAAGATACAACTTTTGAAAATATTAGTGGGTGTGGCTCTTCTATCACTCTCACTACTGACGAATGGAGTGAAATGCCTTGATAGACAACTTTGAAACTGTCCAGACCTGGAACGAGTAGAGTGAGTGGAGTGACTGTGTGAGTGTGAGAGTCCAATGTTGTCTTGTTGTCTTGTCGTTGGTGGGAATTGAAAGAAAGTTCGAGCTGTTTTTCAAGTTTCAAGCCTGGCATTGAAAAATTGGGGGAGTAATCTTGCGCCAAATTTTTGAGTCCCGCCTGTATCGTCTGTGCTGTCTCTCTGAGTTTTGACTTTCTAGCATTCTCTCTCCCTCTCTTTTTCTTTTAGCTCTTTTTTTTGAATTTTCGAAAGTAGCTTCTTATTGAATGAATCAATCAATCGAATCCCGAACCAAAGACAACGACGGTATGATACTCTCGTATGTGACGCCTCTATCATACATACGAGTATCTACTTACTGTACATACATACCTCTACTCTACCTGTTTGTTCATAGCTGTTCTCACAGTACCTACGTAACAGCATTGGTATACTACTGTAAACAACTTTACTGATTGTTCAAATAATTCAAAATGAGGGGTAGAATAAGAAACACAACACGTGACATGAGCATTGTGAATACCAGCATACATTGCGATTGCACTTCAACGTGTAACGGTAACGATAACGATGCTACTCATGCTCCTATACAAAATAAACAAACCACAACCACTCCCAATGATCATTGCTGCGGGTATCATAATCCCAACAATATTTCCCCTGCGGTTGTGAGAATGAAAACTACACAAATGAATACAACTACTAGAAAAAGAAGGAAAAGACCACTAGCACTAGCACTAGCATTGGCACAGCAGGGTCATAGACATAGTAGATATCATCGCAAGAGTCTGCTCCCACTTTCTTGCTTCCTACTATCCCTTCGTGTACTCTCTATATCCATATCATCATCCCCACTCCTATTCTCCTTCCTTTCCATATCATGTGTATTACCAGTATATGCTGAGGCTGGTCAGTTTA
>Ga0209712_10004032_pt1 | contig 11808 bp, 12 predicted proteins | sample ArcOceMetagenome_FD_187443 | JGI IMG/M metagenome (GOLD analysis project Ga0209712, IMG submission 187443) | Marine eukaryotic phytoplankton communities from Arctic Ocean - Arctic Ocean - Greenland ARC118M Metagenome (SPAdes) (version 2) | ecosystem: Environmental > Aquatic > Marine > Oceanic...
TGTTTGGCATGGCAGAAGCAGCTCCTGAGAAGGCGTATGTCGAGAAGGAAGTAGAGAAGTTCGACGAAGCATAGGTTTCATTTGCATATTTTTGCACCCTTATTGAGTTTGTTACAATCGTGAATCTGTCACAATTTTGAGTTGAGTGATTTTTCGTTTTCGTAAATAAGTCAAATAAGTTCACGATTTAGTTTGAAACTTACTGTGTTTATTCGTATGAATTCTCAAATTTATTTCACCGTGGAGAGTTGAGATTTCTCTTCTTTTATTTTGTGTTCTCTTTTACCTGTATCCCCCACATGGGTTAGGTTGCAACGAGATGTATCAATGAAAAGCTCTTGATTAATGAAATTCAAAAATCATTTGTTTTATATTTTTACCAAGGAAATGATTTAAAATCGTGCAATTTACGCAGAAGTAAAATCAAAAGAAATTGTGCTCTTGGAGTGAATGAAAATACCTTTACTCTTTTACTTCGATGTTCTTTGAATGAGTATCTTCGAACTCAAATGCCGTTTTCCTTCTCTGAGCACCAAGAGGTGCAACAACAACGAGAAAGGATCATTTGAATATGATATTTTACCTCTTGCTGGAAGAATCCATTGCATCAAAACCTGTATCCAGACACCTTATATTGCTACTGCTGGAAGTGATGCCATTCAGGTGTGGAACTATGCCACGGGAGAGCTTGTTATTTCCAAAAAATTCGCTTGTATCCCACTATCAATATCATTCCATCCATCAGGATTGCACATGTTAATTGTGTTCATGGATGAAGTTCAATGTGTCCATATTTGTGTCGATGAACTCAAAATGTTTTGGCGCATGCCAATTAGGTCCTGCCGTTGCTGTGCATTTAGTAATGGTGGGCAAAAATTTGCTTTGGCTGACAACAACTTGATTCAAATTTTTAATTTTTCAAGCGGAGAGAAGGAATGCAACTTGAAGGGTCATAATAGTAAAGTTGTCCACATTCTCTGGGTGAATGGTGATCAAGACCTCATCACACATGACGAAATGGGCGTTATTTACCTTTGGAATGTTTCCTCTGCGTCTCGACAAAAAGAGTGCATTCAATTTAAGTCTTGTCCAGACATCAAGTATGTTCATATAAGCCCAGACAAAATGTGGCTCCTTGAAGGCATTCATTTGCATTGCATATCATCGTTAGCCATTGATGGCATTATTGACGACACGCCAAATTTTGGAGGTCTACTGCTTGCGTCCCATGAGCCAATGTCATTTTGTATTGCGACTCTAAATCATTCAAAAGAATGCTCTTCTTTGCGCATTTATGATGCAATCACAAGGGAATTTGTAGACATTTCTTTTGAGGATAAGATTTCCGCTATTTCTCTTTCGTCAAAGGACAATTATCTCATTGTAGGATTTGAGTCTGGAAAAATATCTGTTTTCAACTTCGTAGACCTTCGTGGGAGCAGGTCACTATTGACGGAATTGCCCAATCTGGACGTGGTGGAAGAGCCTATTGTTGCATTGGCGAATAAGGTATATCTTCAAGAGAAAGAGGCTGCGCTCATGGACCTGTGCACTATAAAGAAGGAAATGCAAGAAGACTATGTTTATAGAACTGGCTTGAAGGTTATATCCCAAAACGAAGAAATAGCACAGTTGAAGGACGGTTTCAAGGAGAAATCTGATAAGGTAGCTTTAGCACTTCAAACCCTTGAAGATATGATTACAAAAATGAATCGCAGACACAAAACGGAAGCTGAAAGTCAGGCGAGCATGACAAAGGCCGAGGCAGACAGAGTAGAACGAGAGAGTAAAACAAAACTTCTCGCCTTATCTGAATCGTATAACGATGTGAAAGCCAATGTATTGAAATGTATTGGTGTTCTAAACTTGGAACAGCAGGACCTCTCAAAGAGCAACAAACAAGCTATCTTGAATTACGTTACAACATGGAAGAACAAGCACAAGGAGCAACTCGCCATTTGCAATGAATTAGGACGAAATGTCAGTAAAAAGAATGCAGAGTACAAAGAGTGCGTAAGTCAAATTGAAAATGAGGTTGATTCTCAAATAGAAACATCTACGAAGGACCACGTGGAGAAGCTTTCGAGAAATCGAGAAGCGACTCTGAAAGCGTCTTCTGAAAATGGAATTATGCATAAGCGTTTCGTTGCTCTTCAAAGGCATATCGAGGACCAAAAGGAGACTATCAAGATTTTGCTGTCAAGAGAAGAAGATATGCGTGATCAGGTCATACGACTAGAGGAGAGTGCGAAGGAAATGAGGAGCAAGTTTGATGAGACAATATTCATCAAGAATACTAAAACGGGGGCTATAACCCGGCTTTCCAACAGGAAGAAGGACTTGGACAAATTCCAATACGTTTTGGACGAAAAGCTCAATGATATCAAACATATTTTAAGCCAGAATGATGATACCAATGAGTGCAGGAAGGCAATTAAGGAAGAAACGAAATATACAGATGGTTTAAGACGGGAAAGCAGAGAAATCGAGGATTATATTGTTTTGACTTCGAAGATGGTAACACGATTCCAGAATGATATATCGACCGAACAAAAGTTCATCTCAGCACAGCGAAGACGGTACAGAATTGTTACAGAGTGGTTACTGAAAACGTTAGACTGTATACAAAATACAAGTGAGCTTTCTGACTGCATGAATCAAATGCCTTTGCATCCTGTTATCACACACAACTTGCACATAGTTAGCGGTGATGCCTATGCAAAAAGACCTGTGGGACAGAAAATAAAGTCAGAAGAAGGAAATGCACTTAGGAAGGGCTTCGACGAAACTCGTAAAAGATGTGGTGCGATAGAAATGAGGCAACGAATGGAATATGACTCGATTCGAAATCAAAACCAGAAGAAACTTTTTGCGATCAATTCTAAGCGTCAAGAACTGACCGCGATACGGTTACAGATCCAGAGGTTTGACGACAAGAATTGTGGACGTATATGACATTACTGTAGAAGAAATAGACTCGCCACTACAGTTAGAGAGGCAGAATATGGTACTATATTTTAGAAGTAATAACGATGACAAATTTATTGATTACGAGTACGTTCAGTAATGCCCCCGTTTCCAAACGAATCATTATTGAGACCTTGATCAGGGTAATTGAATGGTCTCAAACGTCTGGTACTTGCAAAGTGCTGACTTTTCGCACGTTCTGCTAACGGTCTACCCATGATGGGGGTGTTGAGCGAAGCCGGGGTGGGGGAGCGGTCGATAGAGTATACGGGCTGAACACCTCCTTGACCATCCATATGATGATCTAAGTCGCGGGATTGCATTTCGGAGATCGGCACTGGTAGCAAGATGTCATTTTCGTGAGGAATCACAAGTGCTGGCTCTGCTGTCAATGCAGCTGTCGAACCACCCGCAATACAAATAGGCACGTAGGCCGCCTTATGGGCATCGACTAGAAATTTTCGGTATTCGTCTCGCTTCTCGGGCGATGTTGGTATGGTGTTATCCCAACCATCAAGCTGAGAAGTTTGCAACAAGGCGCAATCAAGATACGATTTAAGGTATCGCTTGCGACTAGATCGGCGGTGCAGAAGGATGGGAACAATAGGAATAGCGGATAGCATTGCTGGTCCTATAGCTTCTTTCAATGCCATCGATGTTGTTAGAAGCACCTGCGCAACAACTAAACTTGAAATCAGCACGTCAGAAAGAAAAGGCCATCGCAGACCGCCTGTATCAAACTTTGGCCGGTACATGTAAATGCAGTTCCTTCTCCATAGCGGAGTACAATATAGAAAGTAGACCAAAGATGCCGGTGCGACCAGAGGAGATACTGGAGAAAGTGCGACAATACACAAATACACTACTCCCGAGTCAATGTAAATACGATACGGGACTGGTCCACCTGGACCACCGCCCATCACACACCTGCGAAACGAATAAAATGCTTTAGTCTGGCTGATAAAATTCGCTGAAAGCGCATTTTTGTTTTCTCGTATGCTTACCTTCTGCAACATTTCCACCCTAACCACTGAAAAACAAAAGTATTTACTTGCAGCATGTACTGAAGTGGGAGAATGATAAAAGTTCTGAGAATGATCCAGTTCAACCAATTTGCAGATACTTGGCTCGGCAGTGCTTGCGCGATACCAACTAATATAGAAGCGAAAGTATTCCCTTCAGTTTCCTTCCCCGCCAGATATGCAATACCAAGTTGAGCCAAGGAAGTACCTGAAAAGGCAGTTACCACCATGAATGTCCAATAATACTGTTGATGTAGAAGGAACTCATTAATAAAGAGTGTTTGTAAGATATGATATCGTCCCAAGCGTGACTCACCTGAAGAGCGATATATTCCGCCTGGTTAACACTGATTGCATTGCTTCCAAAGTTCGATATCCCTTTGAACATAATGGGGCACAACGAGAAAAAGAGGGAATTTAAAGCGGCTGGGACAAGACCTTGGAGCAACCGATCTACGAAAGGATTCACGTCTGCAAATTCTGATAGCCCGGGTAAAACTTTTTTCAAATTCTTTGGAGCAGCAAGATTTGCAATCACGGTCAAAGGAAATGTATAGAAAATAAATATTACTGCGAGAAGTAAAAAGGCGGCATATTTCCTCACAAACTGCTGGTTCGAGTTGACCGTCATTGTTACTGGGCGGCAGCATCCACGGCAAGTCTTCAGGTCTCCTGCTGCAGCATCGGCGAGTGGAGGAACTGGGATAGCTTCGGCAGGAGTCCAACGGTTTGCTCCACGGCCGTCAGACAAACAGTGACGTGCTAAAAGAAATGAAGATGGCACCGAGAGATGAAGTGAACAAATGTAAACGCTAAGCATCTTTATGAATGAAAACAAATACGTGCGTACCTGCTATTGCAGCCTGTCTACTGGTAAATGTGACAACCGCAAATGTTGACTCTGATGCAAAGTCGTCTACCGCGGCCTTGGTGTCTTTTATCTTGTTTGACACTCTGTCGCGAATCGACGAAAAAAAACTCTTGGCTGTAGGTATTTTCCAGACTCCACTTGAAGCATGCCTTTGATCGTATTGTGTAACTCCTTTAGCAATTTCATCGTCCTTGATGATTTCCTGAACTCTATCCCATTGGCCGCCAAGACCCTCTGAGGCAGCCAGTGAAACTTGAGAAAATCCCGTGTTGGTGCGCTGACGTGCCCTCGAAGTCAAACCATTGCTCCAGTCATCGTTTCTTGATCTCGATTCGTCTCCATCCGTCCCTCTTCGAACACGATAAGAACTATTTCCAAATGAGTTTTCATCTGCGTCTCCACTTCCAGATGGAGCTCCAAACATCACCGACTGTTCTTTGAAATACACCCGGCCTTGATTGGAAATCGATATTCCGCTCGGAACCACCGTATTTGACCCAGAAAATGTCCTATCTGGCTGAAACCGTAGTGATCCCTCTTGTGGCGAGTGTTGTCTAATTATCTGAAGGCTCTGTTCATCCTTGGCGATCCTCGGGTAGTTAGCAGCAAAAGGCGCGGCACTTACATTTGCGACCTCTGCAGAATTTTTCGAGGAGAACTTTGTCGGTGTGCGATGGTACAGCCTAGATTCGTCATCATATATGGCAGGTAGATCTATATCTTCCATGCTTTTGACAGACTTAATCTGTCCCAAATTGAAGGTACTTGGTTCGGATGTAGGCACCTTAGGATCCGGCAACTTTCCGCTTTCTACATTCGAGTTTTGCGCCTCAATTAAATCCTTGAAAGACTGCTCCAGAGCGGCGGCGACTTCTTCTTCGAGATTTTCCAAATCTTTTAACTCGTAGGAATGCAGCCTTTCTTCTCTGCATCCATTGGGGCAGCAAGCCGCAGCACCTTGCGCAAATTCTCGAGAATACACGGCAGTTTGTTCTGGGCCATATTCCAGAGCATACATTAGAAGCGTCTGTTCCATCTCCACATCTTTTTCGTCAAGGGTAGCTCCAAAAACATCTTTGTAGTAGTTTATCCGTTGCTGAATCTGTTTCATGTCATCTTGGTCATTGTTGTAACTCAGTTCCTCATTGCCAGCGCTAAGGTGGTCTTCGTGGCTTTTGGTTACAAAGTCAAGACCAGTTTGAACCTGTGATGTTTCCCTAAGGACTTCTTTGACTTCATTTTTAGGTGAAGCTTCATCCAACGGAAAGAGGATATCAAGAGATTTTGCGTCGCCCAAAGGAGCATTAGTGTCCACTGCATCAGTTGTGTTTGCCTCCTCGTCCGATTCTGAATCCTCGCCAACTTCGTCAATATCATAGTAACGTTTTTTTGCAATTAAGGAACGAATAAAACGAAGACGTCTCAACAGTCCAACATGCTTGTACCAGGTTCTCCAAGCCTTTGCTAATTTCGGAGCATCAGGCAAGATAGTGACTGCAGCCACAGAGGATGAAAAGCCAGGCTGAGGAGGCACGCATTGGTCAAAGAATGTAGACTAGATAGAACGAATGAACAAGCATTAGGAACGGCGGTTTGCAAATGTTTGAAAAGCACTAGGGCAATAAAGAGAGACAGTCAAGAGCCAACTTACAGTAACAGCCAATTGCCAATCAAGAGACTGCTTCTTTGAAAACCCCATGGACTCCAGGTCACCTTCCGCTGCAACTTCACTTGGCAAGGAAGGAATATTTCCCACAAGAACAGAGTATAATTCAATATTTGGTACAGTTTCTCTCTGCTCTGGATGGGGAATCCAAGGGTCCCTGGCTTCGGCATCATCCCTCTTCTTCTTCTGCTTTTTCTTCTTTGCCGGCTTCGCCTTTCCACCTCTATTGATGAGCCTTCTCGTCATCGTGGCACCTTGTCGCTCCTCCTCGCCAAAGTCTGAATCATCACTTTCATAATTCAGTACTGTTTCATTTAATTCCTCTATCCTATTCTCCCAGTGCATTCCTTCAAGATAGTACACACGACGCAAAGCAAGTGCCTCCACCCACTCTATCTTCATCAAATGAATGGAATAACCCACAAGAATCCAGCTAAACACCACCACAGCATAGAGCCTTCCGAGGTATGAACTAAAATCGGACCCATAGATGGAAATAGATGATCCAAACCAACCATATAACCAATTTTCGCTATTGGACGTACCAACGTTAAGAGATGGGATATTTGACAACGTGGTTTTTTCATAGTTTGTGATATTGTAAAGAGTGGTATTGCATCCAGAAGTGAGATATTCGGTATCATCGAGATCAAAACAACGTGCACTTAGATTCAATGGGAGAATTAAGACGATCCCGATAATCGTTGCGAGAATTGATACCCTGAGGCAAAGCGCTGGACAGTACATGGAATGAACAATGATTTAGAAACAGCAACGGCGATAGTAATAGTAACAGTAACGGTCCACTATCGCTGCTGTCAAATGACATATATATATTTCTGAACCTGAATGAATAGAATGACTCACCATGAAACCGGAGCAGAATAATTCCGTCCAAGTTAACCTTGAGTAAACTCCCTTCCATACCATCCTTTCTCGTTCCAGTTCCCGGCACCCCCGTCAGCAATTGATCATAACTAAGCGACAGCGTCCACGGAATCCAACCAAACATGGGACCACCGCGGTACTGTACTTCTTCCCTGGTCATTAAATCTTGTTCTGAATTACCCGTTTGGACATTGTCTGCATCATCATCGTCCTTTTTATTTTTGTTTCCATGTGAGCTTTCTCTTCTGCCAAAGAGAAAGAAACTCCTGCGTCCTCTTCTAGCTTTGGGGTTGTAAATCGTATCTTTACTCCGCGCGGTGCATCGTGGAGCAATGTTGTAACTCCTTACTCGAACGGACAATGCGAAGCATGCAAAGGTGAAAGCGGCGACAACTCCGCCTCCAGCCGCTGTGAAGCCTATGGCCTGAAGTGTTGTCATTGCCAGTGTCTGTGGGGATGCGACTTGAGTTGAGTTGAGTTACACCAAGTCTACGCTGCAGCTTTTGCGTCTTGTTCCAGCAATGGAATAGTACACTTTATTTCTGAGGCGTCTTATAACACTTTGAAATGAACCTGTGAAGATCTGCAGTTCTTTTGTGAAGATCGTTGGTGCGCTTCTTCGCTTGGTTGGTGATGTGCAATGTGCAGCGATGCTCGTACGGTTGTGTCTAACTAACAGGGTTACAAGACCTACACCACAAATCTTGCATTATTTTGCATTGCTGCTCGCGGCACAAAAACTAAAATAGTAGCAATTTTCTAAAAAGGGCGGCTGCATTAGGACTTTTAACCTAACTAGTATCATAATGTTGGGAGAAGAAGCCGGGGAATTTCCAGATTTGCAGTTCGCATTTTGACGTTTGATGCGATCATGATCTTCATGATGCGATTGATGATTGGTATCTGGTATCATAACTATGCACTATTATGCCAATGAAAATTCAATTTATTTTACGAACCCTTCTTGTGTAAAGTGTTATTAATAACTACACGTACATCGTATTGAATCATTTGTTGACCTCGGAATGTCGGAGAAGAAACAGCAGCCCGTCACAGCATTGCAAGATCTTATAGCTGGAGGAATAGCGGGTTCAACTTCCGTATGTGTCGGTCATCCTTTTGACACATACAAAGTTATGCTTCAAACTTCTACAGGTACACCAGCCAACGGCAGAGGCTCTGGATCGAAGAAATCGTTGTTATCAATAATGAAGCTGTATAGGGGCATGGGTGCTCCTCTGTCGACAGCTGCGATTGTGAATGCTTTGATTTTTAGCAGTTTCGGGGAAAGTTCTAGGTTGTGGGATGATAATTTCTTCCCAGAGGAAGGGCATCATCAGAACATAAAGGATGTTCCCAATGTAAGTTAGTAAAGTTATTGTGCAAAGTATTATCGCAGTCGCAGCAGGAATGAATGGATCAAACAGCCACAGCGAGATCAATTCTCATTCCAAATTCCGTTTCTTCGCTTCACTTCCCTTGCAGCATGTGCACAAACATGAACAAGCACAATACGAAGCACCTGATCATACATCAGTTCAAAAATCTTTTATATGCGGTTCGTTCGCAGGAGCCGTTCAAGCGATTGTCGTTTGTCCCATGGAACATGTGAAATGTAGACTGCAGATACAGAATAGTCCAAATTATAAAGAAAAAATGACGTTCCGAGGGCCCTTTGACGCGTTGCACAAAATAGTCAGCGGGCATGGTGTCCAGGGATTATACAGGGGGTTTGCAGTCACGGCTTGGAGAGAAATTCCTGCATTTGGGTTATATTTTGCTGCCTATGATTGTATAAAGGATTCAGTGTCGAATGTCTTATCTTCGAGAGGAGGGCTGCTGGGGGGGAAGAATGATGACTCGAATTTACATTTGTGGGCTGCATCTTCTCTCGGGGGTGGGCTCAGTGGTGCCCTCACGTGGGCTATAATTTATCCATTTGATGTGATCAAGACGAGAATACAAACCTCTCCGCTGGATACGCCTATTGAGGAGAGACGAATGTCGTTTGTATTTCGACACATAGTGCAAGAAAATGGTTGGAGATTCTTTTTTCGGGGGTTGGGTGTTACTCTACTCCGTGCCTTTCCAGTGAACGCCATTATTTTTCCAGTTTATGAGGTTACAATTGAGTACTTATCAGATAGTGGAATTGGAACTTCAGCAAATTGAAAATTCATCAAGAAGTGAATCTTACTTTGCAAAACTATGATATATTTTAGTACGACTACACACAACACATACTGTACCACACTCAAACACCATGCCAAACCTTACTACACCACCTTTTTACATCACAATCACATCATACAAATATAATATAACACATCATCACATTTTCATCATTTCTACTTGGACCAAAAACGTTGCATTGCTGGCCAACCTATCAAGGCAGTGCTTCTTCCACTCTGTCCAGGTAAAAATCTAATCAAGCGATGTACTGAAACTGCTTCTAGTCCTCCAACTTTTTCAAATTGTGCAACAAATCAAAGACTCTCATGAACGTTCATACTCATGCCCATGCCTATTCCGTCTCTTCCAAGTAGTTGTTTCTGCACATTGGACAATCATCGTGATTCATCAACCAATCTATAATACAATCCGTATGGAACGCATGACAGCATTGCTCATTCTTGGACCATGCAATATCATCACCTTTCGCGTAATCATCGCAGCATATTGGGCAAGACTTTGGAGAGTATAAGGAGCTATCGTCAATGATTGAAATGTGCAAGGACGACCTGATGGATCGTAGAGTCTCAATCATTATGTCATCTTTATTGCCAAAAACACCAGAAGTGATACTACTATTTGTGCCTGCTGATGTCCTGAGGTCTACGATTGCGAAAATAGTGCCACCAGCGTCGTCGTCGTCGTCATTGTCATTATCATCCTCGTATCTGCCAGCAAGAACGGAGATACCACCGTTGCCATTGAGCTGTTCAGCAGTTGTGGTGCCAAGTACATCAGGAATGATCTTTGAAGATCGAAGGGATAGGATTTCTTCGTGGGGAAGATCCAAGTTTTCCTCTGTTTGTGCTGCTCCTTCCAAGTCGACGACGATATCTTGTTCTTCTGCAGGTTCAATACTCTTGGATTTGATTTTCTGCTCAAAGGAAATATTTTGTTATGAACTATATGAGAATCATGCAATGCAACGAAGACATATTGAATATTCAATACAGGAAATATTTTAATCAGCTTTTATCAAACTCACCTTATGAATGATGCTCATGAGAATAAGTTCTCTGCGTTGGCTTCTCCTTTCTGCTGCAGTAATACCAGCGTTTGCTGCAGCAGCAGGTTGTGCAGGAGTTGATGTATTATTGTTCCGATTACGCTTTGCACGCACATAGACGCAACAAATCACAGACGAAAGCGCCCCGATAAAGACTACGATCACAACGACCCCACCCATATCAAGACCTGTTGGTTTTGGACCTGAGCAGTCGTTTCCATCCCAGCAGCATCCCTCTGTGTTGTATGGCCAATAATCGTCGCAGTAGCCATCGCCTAAGTAACTCATATTACCTGCACATGTTGCAATGTTTGCTGTACAAGAATCGTCAAAGAATTTCAGGCAGTCTCCTCCATCCCAGCAGCAACCCTCGTTGTATGTCGTGTTTTGAAAATAAATATAATTGCCGATCTCGCAGATCCCATTGCCTAATAAATTGATATCAGCACCTGAACATGTTTCAGGGGTTACTATACAATCGTTACCAGTAAAGACTTTGATGCAGTCTCCTCCATCCCAGCAGCATTCCTCTGTGTTGTACGGAGCATAATTGTTGCAGTAGCCGTTTCCTAAAAATGAAGCGTCTATTCCTGGTTGTAGTACTAGTGAACTTTTGCAGATGTCAGAGATTTCACAAAGAAGGTTCCCTGTAGTGCTGGTGGTATTCGTGGTGCGCGAGTCGTCCCCTACTGTCTGCATGTTTTCGTCAACAACAAGGTTGTCCAATCTCTATGTATCCAAACGTTGACGACTTTGTGTGGTATCTTCCTTTCAGTATTTTGGTACTACTGTAAGTACTTACCTGAGTACCGGTATGTATCATATGACCGCTATAGACGCTCGCTTGAAACGACTGAAGTGTGTACCGGTAGATTGATGCTTCGAAGATGATGATTGATGATTCAAAGATAGACACTTTCAACATGACATTTGTTCTTTCAAAATCGTCTCATTCCATTCCCTTCCTTTCCCTTTTCTTCCTAAAATTTCCCAGATCTGTCTACGGACAAATATTTCAAAGCTTGCCAGAGCCACTCAACAAAAAATAATGGATAGCCCATCAAGTTTGAAGTTCCAAACTCATCACTGTCCACTCCTTGCTCTCAATTCAACTGCAGTCGGTACTATTTATCTTGAAATAATTGGCTTGCAGACA
>Ga0209712_10004034_pt1 | contig 11804 bp, 10 predicted proteins | sample ArcOceMetagenome_FD_187443 | JGI IMG/M metagenome (GOLD analysis project Ga0209712, IMG submission 187443) | Marine eukaryotic phytoplankton communities from Arctic Ocean - Arctic Ocean - Greenland ARC118M Metagenome (SPAdes) (version 2) | ecosystem: Environmental > Aquatic > Marine > Oceanic...
AAAAGAGGCCATTGCAGACGCTAAATCCGTTAAGGAAGTAGCAATCGCAAACGCCAAACTTGCTCTAGAAGAAGCTTTTACACCATTTTTGAAAGATCAATTATCTGCTAAATTGCAGGAAATGGATGACGAAGATGTTAAAAAAGAAGAAATAGAAGAAGTTGAAGAAGTAACAGCTGAAGGTAAGAAAAAAGAAGACGAAGTCGTTAAAGAAGACGAAGTTAACTTAGACGAACTATTAGCTGAACTTGAAAATTCAGATATTGACGAAGCAAAAAATTCAGAAGACAAAGAAGACATCAAGGATATGAGCCAAAGAAAAAAAGATAAGGCTGATCCAATGAAAGAAGATGAAAGAACTGACGCTGAAGAAGAAGGCTACGAAGATGGTATGGAGGACGAAAAAGAAGACATGGACGACGAGGACGTAGACCTTGAAGATATGTCAGAAGACGACCTTAAAGGATTTATCGAGGATGTCATTAAAGACATGGTCGAAGCTGGAGAAATTGAGGCAGGCGACGAATTCGTAGAAGACGAAGTTGAAGTTGAAGACGTAGAAGATATTGATGTTGAAGACATTGGTGTTGAAGACGACGTAGACGTAGACATTGAAATCGACGAAACAATGAAAGCTTCGGAAGAAAACAGTGATAAAGTAAAAGAAGCAAAAGTAGAATTAGACGAAATGTCTAAAAAAGAAAAAGCTGAAGGTGATGATCGTAAAAAAGACGACAAAATCGAAGCTGAAACTGAAAAAATGAGATTTAAAGAAGCATTAGACGAAATTAATGCTCTTAAAGTTGAATTACAAGAAGTTAATCTATTAAACGCTAAGTTACTTTACACTAATAAAATTTTCAAAGCGAAAAATTTAAACGAAAGCAAGAAAGTTAAAGTGTTAAAAGCATTTGACAGAGCTAAAAGTGTTGAACAAGCAAAAACTATCTTTGAAACATTAAATGAAGGAATTACATCAAGTGTAACTATTCCAACTATTAATGAATCAATTAAGAGAGGTGCTGCTTCAAAAGCTAGTGGTTTAGAACCAAAAGCTACAAAACAACCTATTATCGAGTCTAATGATGTTTATAACAGAATGAGAACTCTTGCAGGGTTATTGTAAAAAATAAATTAATAATTAAAAAAAACAATTAAAATGAGCTTAAATTCACTATTAGAAAGCGCAAACTCATATAGCAATATGCAGTCTGACGCAGCTAGATTATCTAGCAAGTGGGAAAAAACAGGTCTTTTAGAAGGTTTAGATGGTTCCCATAAAAATAACATGGGTATCATTCTTGAAAACCAAGCTAAACAATTAGTAGTAGAATCATCACAAACAGGTGGTGGTGCTTCTTCTTCAGGTACATTTCAAAGCCAAACATCAGTAAACAACGGTGGCCAGTGGGCAGGAGTTGCTTTACCATTGGTAAGAAAAGTATTTGGTCAAATCGCTGCAAAGGAATTTGTTTCGGTTCAACCAATGAACTTGCCTTCAGGACTAGTATTTTTCCTAGACTTCCAATACGGAAGCGATAAAACTCCATTTTTAAGTGGTTCTTCTCTATACGGTAACGAAATAGGTGGAAACAACTTTGGAAACAAAAGCGAAGGTGGACTTTACGGATCAGGTAGATTCGGGTATTCAATTAACAACACACAATCAGTATATGCAACTTCTTCCTTTTTAGCTACAGCTACTTGGGCGGATATGAATTATGATTCAGATTATTCATCAAGTTCAGGATTCCCTACATTTGATAAGATATCAGTATCAACTTCATCTTTAGATTTTGTAGATAAAGAAGGTGTAAACGCATTCCAATTTGGAACAGGATCTTTAGATTATATAACTAATTCTTTATTAGGAAATCAAATATCTGCATTTACTAAATTCAATCAAACTACACAATGTGTTGAGTTTGTAGTAAGTAAATCATTTGGAGCTGCAATTGACGATACAAACACTGTTTGTTACCAATTACAACCTACTGACCAATATAGAGGTGATTTTGAAGATGGAAATCCAAAACCAAATTCAGATAACTCTCCATCAATTACAATTCCAGAAATCAACGTACAGATGAAATCATCTGCGATCGTTGCTAAAACTAGAAAATTGAAAGCAGTATGGACGCCAGAATTCGCACAGGATTTAAATGCATACCATGCATTAGATGCTGAAGCTGAATTAACTTCAATTTTAAGTGAATATATTTCACTAGAAATTGATTTAGAGATCTTAGATATGTTAATCAGTGGCGCTGCTGCTGGAAACGAAGTATGGTCAGCTGAAAACAACATTAGTGTTACTAGTGCTGCAGGTGCTCAGAAAAACTTAGGATTTTATAATTCTCAAGGACAGTGGTTCCAAACATTAGGAACTAAAATCCAAAAATTAAGTAACATCATTCACCAGAAGACTTTAAGAGGTGGAGCAAACTTCCTAGTATGTTCTCCTTCTGTAGGTACTATCTTGGAATCTATTCCAGGATTTGCTGCTGATACTGATGGAGATGCTTCTAAAGCAACTTATGCATTTGGTGTTCAGAAAGTTGGTTCATTAAATGGAAGATATAAAGTTTACAAGAACCCTTATATGAAATCTAACGTAATGTTGTTAGGATTCAGAGGATCTCAATTCTTGGAAACAGGTGCAGTATTTGCTCCATATATTCCATTAATCATGACTCCGCTTATCTACGATCCAGAAACCTTTACACCAAGAAAAGGTCTATTGACTAGATATGCTAAGAAAATGGTAAGACCAGAATTTTATGGTACTATTGACATCGCAGGTTTAGATACTATATAGTATTTTCCAACCAAGATTAAATAAAATTAGGCCGAACGTTAGTTCGGCCTTTTTTTTTCATATTTATAATAAAATCGTTTAACATGAATATACCAATTTACGATGGATGCCCACAATGGACAGATGATGCGGTGCCTTTTGGGTTTTATAATGCTGATACCCAATTTAAAACAGATGCAGTTAAAGTAGCAAAATTTTGTGCTGCCCGGTTAGGTTACCCTTTAGTAGACATTGAACTACAATCCGGATCCTTTTTTACCGCTTTTGAAGAGGCCGTAACCACGTATGGTAACGAGTTATATGCGTATAAAATACGAGATAATCAATTATCACTCGAGGGGTTAACCACTGGGTCAAACTTAAATCAAGCGCTTATAACACCGAGTTTTGAACCAATAGTTAGATTAACTGAACAATATGGTGAAGAAGCAGGTAGTGGAGGTAATGTACCTTACTATTCAGGATCATTTGCTCTAACATCAAGCCAACAAGATTATTCTTTTCAAACTTTTATGACCCAAAGTGGTATTACTGGTTCAGAATATCAACATGGTATTGAAATTAAAAGAGTATTTTATGAAAATCCTATCCCAGCATCCGCACGTATTTTAGATCCTTATAATGGGTTTGGATTTGGGGGAGTAATGGCCGCGGGTATGATGGGTATAGGTGGATATGGAGGAGCTGGAGGTTATTTAATGTCTCCTTTAAACTATGAAATAGCTGTTATCCAACAAATTGAAATGAGTGAAACTATTAGAAGAAATGCTTATTCTTTTGAAATAAAAGCTGATAAATTAAGAATATTCCCGATTCCAAATTTTGGTAATATTTCTTCGGGATCAATAGGACCTCAACTTTGGTTTGAATATATTAAACGAGATGAAAGAATAGCAACGTCGGTTAAACAAACTCCAGACAGAGTTACAAACGTATCAAATGCCCCTTATGAAAACCCAACATACGAATTTATAAATTCTGTAGGTAGACAGTGGATATTTGAATACGCATTAGCATTATCGAAAGAAATGTTGGGTTATGTAAGAGGTAAATATAGCTCAATCCCTATCCCTAATTCAGAAGTAACACTTAACCAATCCGATTTAATTGCGGCAGCAACCGCTGAAAAAACAACATTAATCGAAAGATTAAGAACTTACTTTGATGAAACTTCAAGAATGGCAGCTTTAGAAAGAAGAGCTAATGAGGCAGATTCCAAAATGAAAGAATTACAACAAGTCCCTTGGACTATTTTTATAGGATAATATGGCAATGTATACAGGAGTCAGAGATTGGTCTCTGATGAGAAATTTTAATAGAGAAGTAATGGGTAATATTATTACCCAACAATGTGCTATCTACCAGTTTAAATTAGAAGAAACTAAAGTTAATATTTACGGTGAAGCCGCTGAAGAAAAATATTATGATGGTCCTTTTCTATTTAATGTGTTAATGGATAGAGGAGATCAAGATTTTTCCTTGAATAATGAAGGTGTACAATTTGATCAAAGCATTAACTTTTATTTCTTAAGAGATGATTTAGTTGAAAAAGACGTGGTACCTCGAGTAGGAGATATTATATTATTCGAAGAAGGATACTATGGAGTTCAAAGTACAATTGCTAACCAATATTGGGGAGGTAAAAACCCTGATTATCCTAATAATGATTCTGATGGAACATTAAACCCATTAAACCCAGGATTAGAAAAATTTGGTAATAATGTATCAATATTAGTATCGACATATTACATACCAGCAGACAAAGTAGCAATTTCACCTCATATAGAAAGAATGTAATGGCAAAACCAAGAAAACCAATACCTAAACATCAATTAACCTTAAGTGAGGGTAACCACAAGGCCTTTCAAGGTATAGAAGATAGAGGGATTCAAACGGATCCTAACGCTGCTATAATGCCTATAAACCCTAACTACCAGGATACAGGAATATCACAAAATAGATCATCTCAAATGAGTATGAAAGGTGATACTTCAAAACAATATTCTGTTGGTATAAAAGATATTGATGAAGCTATATTTTATTACTTTAATAATCAAATTAAACCTTTTGTTTATCAAAACGGTCAACGCCAAGAAGTACCTGTAATATATGGTGCTCCTGAAAGATGGAAATCCTTCCAACGTGATGGATATTATAGGGATAAAAAAGGTGCAATTATGCTACCTATTCTTGTAATTAAAAGAGATTCTTTATCTAAGGATAGAACAGTAGCTAATAAATTAGATGCAAACCAACCAAACCTATATGGTAAATGGTCAAAACAATATAGCACTAAAAACTTTTATAGCAATTTTGCTACATTAAATAACAGAAAACCTATTGAAAAGTACCATGTAGTAGCACAACCCGATTACGTTACAATGGAATACAGCTGTATTATCCAGACATATTACATGGAACAATTAAATAAGGTAATAGAAGCGTGTGAATACGCATCTGATGCTTATTGGGGTATGCCAGAAAGATTTCAATTTAGAGCTTTTATAGATACATTTACAACAGCAACTGAATTAACACAAGGTAAAGATAGATTAGTTACAGGTACTTTTAATATAAGATTAAGAGGATATATACTACCGGACACAATTCAAAAAGAATTAAATTCCACTAAAGTATATAATTCTAAAGCAAAAATCACTATTAACACGGAAACAGTTAGTAATATAGAAACTGCAGGACAGCCTATTCAAAACCCAACTAGTGACCATAGAAAAAGAAATATGAAAGATTTACAATAAGTGTATTTTTCCACTTACTTATATATATTTATAATAAACATTTACAAATTATGAAAGAAGTAAAAAAGTTACAAAAAGAAGAAGTTGCAAAACTATCAGATTACCAACTAAGAACAAATGAGGCGGTTGGAGCCATAGGGCAAATTGAATTACAGTTTGACTTATTGAAAGACAAAAAAGAAGAATTGTTAAATAGTTTTAAAGAATTAAGAATAGAACAGCAAAGTACTGCAGATGAATTGCAAAAAAAGTATGGTGATGGTAATATCGATCTAGAAAAAGGAGAATTTATACCATTAAAATAGTTTTTTGAAATAGTTTTTAATATTTATAATAAAACAAAACATAATATAATATATAACAATGGCAGAAACATTAATATCTCCGGGTGTATTAGCAAGAGAAAATGATCAGTCGTTTATTGGCGCAAGACCTGTAACTTTTGGTGCAGCAATTATCGGACCTGCAGTAAAAGGACCGGTTGAAGTTCCAACAGCGGTGTCTTCATTTTCACAATATGAAGCTATTTTTGGAGGAGCTGTAGAAAGCGGTTCCCAATTTTACACGTATTTAAACTCTATCGCAGCAAGAAATTATTTTGCTCAAGGTGGTGAATCATTATTAGTATCTAGAGTAGTTACCGGATCATTTACTGAAGCTGAAACTTCAGGAAGTGTTGCAGGAGCAAATGGTAGTGGTATTATAACACTTGGGTTTACAGACTCAGCAGATGCAGGATACCAATCAACATCATTTCAACTAAAAACTATTTCTGAAGGAACAATAATGAACAGTTTCGGTACGTTAAACGCAAATGGAGCTTTATCAAACGGAACAGCAGATAACCTTAGATGGGAAGTAGCATCAGTAAACACAGGGTCAGGACAATTTTCATTGTTGATCAGACGTGGTAATGATATTACCAACCAAAAATCAATATTAGAGACTTACAATAACTTATCAATGGACCCAACAGCGGTCAATTATGTTGCTAAAGTAATTGGAGACACATATTACTCTATAGAACAAGATGGTACAGATTACTATGTTAAAACAAATGGTAATTACCCACGTAGAAGTAATTATGTATACTGTTCAGCAGTAAGCACACCTACTCCACAATACTTCAATAATGATGGATCAATTAAAAATTCATTTACAGGAAGTTTACCAGCAGTAGGATCAGGATCATTTGCAGCAGCAACAGGTAATAACTTTGAAAATGGTACAGCATTATTTAATGAAAGTATAACAGCTGGAAACATTCAAGGTATTGGACCAAACGATTATACAGCTTCAATTAAATTATTAAGCAACTCTGATGATTATCAGTTTAATGTAATATCAGCTCCTGGATTAATAGGATCTATACATGGAGCACAAGTTACTTCATTAGTAGCATTAGCACAAGGAAGAACAGATTGTATGTCAGTAATTGATTTAGTACCTTATAATACAGGTATAAATGGAGTTACTACACAAGCATCTGCTTACGATTCGTCATATGCCGCGACATATTGGCCATGGCTACAAACAATCGACGCAGGTACTGGACAAACAGTTTGGGCGCCAGCATCAACGTATATTCCCGCAGTATACGCATTTACAGACGCATCTTCAGACCCATGGTTCGCACCAGCAGGTTTAGTAAGAGGAGCTTTAGGAAGTGTAATAAGAGCAGAAAGAAAATTAACATCTGGAAACAGAGATACATTATATGAAGCAAATGTTAATCCAATTGCAACGTTCCCAGGAAGTGGAGTTGTAGTATTCGGACAGAAAACATTACAGAAAAGAGCAAGTGCTTTAGATAGAGTAAATGTACGTAGATTACTAATTTCATTAAAATCCTATATAGTACAAGTATCAGATAACTTAGTATTTGAACAAAATACAAATTCAACAAGAAACAACTTCTTGGCACAAGTTAACCCATACTTAGAATCAGTACAACAAAGACAAGGATTGTATGCATTTAAAGTAGTAATGGATGCTACAAACAACACACCAGACGTAATCGATAGAAATGAGCTAGTAGGCCAAATTTACCTACAACCAACTAAAACAGCAGAATTTGTAATTCTAGATTTTAATGTTTTACCAACTGGAGCAACATTTCCTGAATAAAAACAAAAGAATAGAATATTTATAATAAAATAAACAACAATGGCAGTATTAGACCCAAACGAAATATTTTATACAGCATTTGAACCAAAGCAACAAAACAGGTTTATATTGTATGTAGATGGAATTCCTTCATACCAAATTAAAGGTATGGGCGCAGTTTCATTAACACAAGGTACAGTCCAGTTAAACCATATCAACGTTGCAAGATACGTTAAAGGTAAAACACTTTGGAACACAATTCAAATGACGTTATTTGACCCAATTACACCATCAGGTGCGCAAGCATGTATGGAGTGGGTTAGATTACATCACGAATCAGTAACAGGTAGAGACGGATATAGTGATTTCTATAAAAAAGATTTAACTATGAACGTATTAGGACCAGTAGGTGATATCGTTTCAGAATGGATTATCAAAGGTGCATTAATCACAGATGCTAACTTCGGTGATTATAGTTGGGACAATGAAAGTGCTGCTGTAGAATTACAATTAACAGTACAACCAGATTACTGTATACTAAATTTCTAAAAAAGAAAATTACCCCTCCTTTTTTTAAAAATTGCTTGGCTCACGCCAAGCTTTTTTTTATATTACATATGTATGCGTGACAATAATGTTATAATTAAAATAAGTTTATATGAGTGAATTCAAATTCCCGACCGAAGAGGTAGATTTACCTTCAAAAGGTCTCATCTACACAAAAGACAACCCCCTATCAAGTGGTAAAGTAGAAATTAAATACATGACTGCTAAGGAAGAAGATATTCTTTCTAATCAATCATTTATCCAAAAAGGAGTAGTATTAGAAAAATTATTACAATCCGTAATCATAAATAAGGACATTAAGATTGATGATTTAATCGTTGGAGATAAAAATGCACTATTAATAGCTACACGTATTTTAGGATATGGTAAAGATTATGAAATCACAGTAAAAGGGACAAGCTATGTTTTAGATATGTCAACTTTAGACAATAAAGAAATTGACGAATCTAAATTTGAAGCAGGTAAAAACGAATTTACTTTTACAACCCCAGCTACTGGAACTGTTTTAACCTACCAACTATCTACAGGTAAAGTAGAAAAACAAATAGATCGAGAATTAGCAGGTCTTAAAAAACTCAATAAAGAAGATTCATCAAGCCTTACTACAAGATTAAAATATTTAATCACATCAGTAGATGGCAGTGAAGAAAAGAAAGATATTAGAGAATTTGTAGATAATATGTTTTTAGCTAGAGATTCTAGAGCATTTAGAGACAATATTGCGGCAACCCAACCAGATGTAAACTTATCCTATATTTTGGATAATGGCGAGGAGGTGACCATTCCAATTGGTCTAAACTTTTTTTGGCCTGACTACAACTAACGCCCCCGAGATACGTTTACATCTTTTTAAAATGATTCACCAATTAATCTTTCATGGTAAAGGTGGGTATGACTATAACACGGTATATAACATGCCTATATGGTTAAGAAAATTTACCTACTCAGAAATAAAAGATTTTTATGAAGAAGAGAAAAAAGCAAACGAAAAGGCTGCTAATGGAGGTAAAGGAGCTAAAAATCTAGTTAATACTGATGGTAAAGTTAACACCCCAGCATTTGCAGAAGCAAGCAAGGCATATAAAGGTAAAACAAGTTATAGTTAGTAATATTTATAATAAAATACTTACATGGCGGGAGATCAAGTGAAGAAACTATTAACTATGAAACAGCTAATGACGGACCAAAACCGTTTATTAGCTGAATCAATTAAACTAGATAAAGATAGACTAGGTACTGACAAAGAGATATTGTCTACCCAAATGGACATTGATAATGTTATTAAGGACCAAGTAAAACAATTATCATTCCAAAAAGCCGAAAAATCTGCAATTCTTAGGGCGACAAATTCTTTATCTAAAATAACTGAAAATCTTACTACCTTAGGAAAAGAAGATTTAACCAACGCTAAATCACTTAATAAATTAGCGGACAACAGGTTAAAAATAGACAAAGATATACGTTTATTAAAACAAACCCAATCTAAATTAACAAAAGATCAATTAGGACTTACAAAATCACAAGTTGAATCTAACTACAATCTATCAGTATCCCTTGACGAACAAATTAAGGGGGCACAAGTTCTTAAAGTTGAGTTAGGATTGGTAGACGATACAGTACAAAATATAGCAAATGCTAAAGGTGTATCTCTGTTTGGGGGTATAGAAAAAGTACTAGAAAAAGTCCCATTACTCTCGGGTCTTGCCCCAATGTTTGGAGCTGCTGCTAAAGAAGCTGAAGGTATAGCTTCTGATATGGAGAAAAGAAAGTTTGGTGCCGATAAATATGCTAAACTTAGGAAAGAAGGAATGGGTATGAAAGATGCTCTTGAAGCCTCTGGAGCTTCTGTTGAAGACATCCAAAAGAATATGAAAGGTGGTTTCTCTAAAGGTGCAATAGATAGTGCATCTCTAGCGGCGGGTGCAAAAGGAATGTTAAACAGTTTTATGAAATCTTTAGGTCCTGTAGCTCTACTTACAAAGTTAATAGGGGCTATGATAGAAGGTGATAAAGCTGCTTCCGAGATGGCTAAAGGCCTTAATATGTCTTATAAGGACACTCTAGCAATGAGGGGCCAATTAAGAAAATCTGCAGTAGATAGTGGTAATATATTTGTTAGTACTAAAGGAATGTCAGAATCCATGATGGAAATGAATAAAGCCTTAGGTACTAGTGTAAAACCTAGTAAGGAAATGCTTATTCAGTTTACTGAAATGAGGGAGATGGCTGGGTTTACTAATGAAGAATTATTAGGTATAAAAGCTATATCCGATTCTACGGGCAAATCACTGAATGAAGTTACAGGTGAATATATGGCTCAGGCTAAAATTTCATCAACGGCTTTAGGGGTAAAATTAAACGAAAAGGATTTATTAAAAGATATAGGTAATTTATCTGCATCCACTACCTTATCTTTAGGTAAAAACCCTGGATTAATTGCTGATGCAGTAGCATCTGCAAAGGCTTTAGGTATGGAGATGTCTAAAGTAGATGATATAGCAGGTAGTTTACTTGATTTTGAATCCTCTATAGAAGCAGAATTAGAAGCAGAACTATTATTAGGTAAAGACATTAATTTAGAAAAAGCTAGACAAGCAGCTTTAAATAATGATTTAGCAACCGTAGCAAAAGAAATATCAGAACAAGCAGGGTCAGCCGCGGAGTTTGGAGAAATGAATAGAATCCAACAGGAGGCGTTAGCAAAAGCTGTTGGTATGGGTAGAGATGATCTAGCCCAAACTTTATTTATACAAGAGCAATTAGTAGGTGCTACTGGAGAACAAGCAGCTGAAACCGAAGCATTATTAAATAAAAGAATAGCAGCAGTTGGTTTAGAACAGGCACAAAAAGAACTAGCAAAAGATGGAGTTGAAGGTTTGAAGCAACAAGTGGGTCAAGCAGATAAAATGTCTGCTTCAATGAATAGAATAAACGAAATTTTTGGAATGATAGGTGAATCTATGATGCCTGTGTTTGAAATGTTAGGGGGTATTTTAGAAGTAGTTGGTTTCATTATAAAACCCTTTATGCTCCTTATGGAACTTACTGGAAAAATTGGTGAAGGGATATCAAATCTTACAGGACCTCTTGGTACACTTGGAAAAATAATGAAGGGTATAGTAGGTATAGCTATTGTATTAGCAGCTTACATGGCATTCCAGTCAGCGGCAGCAATACCATTTGCCGGTTTTGTATTAGGTCCAATAGCAGCCGCCGCAACACTAGCAGCAGGTTTTGGTGCTTTAAGTAAAGTAGGGGATATGAACTCACCTGCTGATGGCAAAACACAAGTATCAACTAAAGAAGGTGGATTATTTGAATTATCTAAAAATGATGATTTTATAGCAGCCCCAGGAGCCTCTAAAATGATGCAAGGTGGAGCAAATAGCGGAGGAACAACAATAATCCAGTCTGAAAACAAAGAAACTAAGGAAACAAATAAGTTATTAAAAATGATAGGAAACAAATTAACCACTGTAGATATGTATCAAGTACAATAATACAATATTTATAATAAAATAGCAATTATGGGATTATTAGACAAATTAACATCA
>Ga0209712_10004037_pt1 | contig 11796 bp, 15 predicted proteins | sample ArcOceMetagenome_FD_187443 | JGI IMG/M metagenome (GOLD analysis project Ga0209712, IMG submission 187443) | Marine eukaryotic phytoplankton communities from Arctic Ocean - Arctic Ocean - Greenland ARC118M Metagenome (SPAdes) (version 2) | ecosystem: Environmental > Aquatic > Marine > Oceanic...
TAGATCATTTCTTTCCGACGTAAGAGATCGTAGAGACGTTAAGCATCAAACTAAAACGAATACGAACTGCATTCCAAAACATGAAAGACCAAAGAAACAAAAGTGACCTGAAGAAGGTACTCGCTCTCCTTTTCGCTGTATCCTCTACTACAGTACAGACAGTTCATGCGATAGAACCATCTGGTAATGTTACGAGTGTGCCACCATTCTTTCTTGAATTCGGTGAATTTGAAGAGGAACCAAATATGCCAACTTTACCTTCCTCGGCTCCATCATCCTTCGTTCGCGATGAACATTCTTCCTCGCCAACAAAAGTAATATCTTCGACTCCTACAGCAAGTCCATCATTTGAACCTACAGCAAGTCCATCTTCTGAACCTACAATGAAGCCCTCTGATATTCCATCAACAAGTTCAGTTCCTTCGACCTTACCCACGCAGGAACCCACAAGTATCCCCTCTACATCACCGACAGGATTTCCTTCTTTACTTCCTAGTCTGAACCCGACGCTGCGGCCTTCCAACATCCCATCTACGTCTTCACAGCCAACAGAAATTCCAACTCAAGTACCGACGACTATTCCATCGGTGGGACCTTCATCCTCTCCGTCGCTAGTTCCGACACTCGCACCATCAACCAAACCCTCTTTGAAGCCATCTAGCGCCCCTTCTATGACACCTACTTTGAAACCGAGCACTAGTGTGCGCCCTTCGAATCAGCCTTCAGACTCCCCATCAAATGGTCCTTCCGTCACCAATGTTGAAAGCTACAGCACAAAAGTGATAGTAGAGTTGGAATCTTTTTTAGTGGCCATGGATGAGAATGAGAAAGTGACTTTTCAGAATACTGTCATGTCCTTTATCGCCAAGAATATTGCAAGTATCGACAATATTGGCATCCAGATAACTTCAGTCCGTGTTGTCAAACAGTTTAGGAGCAAAGGCGCAAAGAATGGATTGGTGGAATTTGAAAATGTCAAGAAAGCAAGAGTAAGGGCACTTGAAAAGTCTGGTTTGCTAGTAGAAATGATCATCGCCGGAGATGTCAGCTTTGGCACTATTCCTGAGAACTTTTCGTTTGGAAGTGCAATCACGCCCGGATTAGTCAATAATTTCGATCAGCTGTTGAATGAATTGGATGAATCTTTTAGTGTTAATAATGTAATCGGGAATGGGGATGGCAATGGCGAAAATGACGACGAACCCAGCTCAAGCAAAAACTTGGTCATGTATCTGTCACTTGGTTCTGGATTTGGTGGCGTGATTCTTGCCGCAGTTCTCTTTCTGGTTCACAAGAGAAAGAAGGATTCAAGACTTCGCGAATTACATAGTCAAAGTGAATTTTCCCTGAACAGCGATGACTTTGAAAGCCCCCGTGAAATCAAGAATGAAAATCAGTGGAATTGGGTTGATCCAAATGAAACTAATGTAAAAAAAGACTTGGAGAATCCCTATGGAGGCATTCAACAGGCATATTCTGTGTACTCGAATCCGCCACAAGAAGTTCCCTCGTTCCAATCATCTGACCTTGTAAGTTCCATACATTTCCACCACGTCAATATTCTTTCAGAGCTGTGCCAAACCTCATCCATTTTCATCCGACAGAGCGTCTCAGATGAGGACACGCCTACTGGGTCAGCAAGCACCTCATCCATGGGAATTAATCTATCTCCTGAGGCTTTGAACGAAGCTCGAAAACAGAATCAGACCTTTTCTTTTGTACCGCAGAATGATCGTTCAGCAGGCATATCACATTCTTATCCCGATCAGAATGGACGCTTGGTATACAAATCCTATGTTTGCTCTGCTCCCCCGGGACCTCTTGGAATCATCATTGATACAACGGCTGAGGGTCCAATGGTTCATGCAATTAAACCAACATCACAACTGCTTGGATCTATTGCGCCTGGAGACATAGTCGTAGGCTTGGATAACATCGAAACAAGGCAAATGACTGCACCTGCTCTAACAAGGTTGATGGCACGAAAATCTCAACAAGCAAACAGGAAAATTACCCTGCTCAGACCCATGAGTTCGTAATCCTTAAATGTTGTCGTCGTTCTATCATCTGTGTTTAGAAAGGATGGGATTATATCTAGCCCATTCAACCACTGGTAATCTATTAGGTAAACAGATAATCTATAACCCTAACTTTTACTGCGCGGTATGAGATTTGAATTTATTGTCGGCGGTCCGACGGCCCCTCTAGGCCTATACACCAATATTTATCAAAACTAAAATATTTGTTCTCTGAAGAACTTTGATTCCCACTGCTGTCTGTCTCACTAATCGCCAAACAATCCATATCTCATTTGATAAGGTGCATTCCACTGCACTCATAGATACTGGATAGACATCGCTGATGAAATTGGAGCTATTAATATTTCTCGTACCTATATGCCACACACAAGCATTTTTGGGTGGGCTTATCGACTATGCAAATACCTTGACAAGTGTGCCCTCTTCGGTGCCAACCTTCACACCTTCAGTATCAATATCGCCAACGTCAATTCCATCAGAATTGCCTACAAAGACGTATTCACATGAACCTTCCAATAATCCTTCGTCAATGCCAAGCCCAAAGCCATCTGGCGTCCCGTCGTTTACCCCTTCGAGATCGCCAAGTCTTGGCCCATCTAGTATCCCGTCGGTGGCTCCTTCTGCGCTACCGACTTACTTCCCAAGTATATCATCAAAACCGTCATTGAAGCCTTCCGACCCTCCATCTTTTTTACCCAGTAAACAACCATCTGGCCCTCCCAGTTTTATGCCAACGCAGGGACCTTCAATGCTTCCAAGTGTAAACCCGTCAAGGACGCTCTCAGAAATCCCTAGCGGTGTTCCCACACTTTCACCTAGTACCAAACCGTCGTTGAAGCCTTCGCCTCTTCCTTCAACAATTCCATCATCCTCACCCAGTTATTTTCCAACCTTGGTTCCTTCTTTGACGCCGGAAGCAAGCCCTAGTTTAATGCCATCAGGTAAGCCTTCGACCCGACCATCATCATTACCAACGTCCGTTGTAAGTGTCTCCCCCACCGGCCTTCCCAGTTTTATGCCAACGCAGGGACCTTCAATGGTTCCAAGTGTAAACCCGTCAAGGACGCTCTCAGAAATCCCTAGCAGTGTTCCCACACTTTCACCTAGTACCAAACCGTCGTTGAAGCCTTCGCCTCTTCCTTCAACAATTCCATCATCCTCACCCAGTTATTTTCCAACCTTGGTTCCTTCTTTGACGCCGGAAGCTAGCCCTATAATGCCATCAGGCAAAACACATATTCCAAGCTCACAATTATCTCAATCCCCACCTTTCAAACCAGCAGAAACGCCTATACGTCTCAAAAGCCCAAGCATGGAACCTTCTCATATCGAAACCACGCCCAATTTGCCGTCAAGCCAACTGTCAGAATTATCTAGCCACCCTAGTGAAATACCATCTAAGTATCAGATCCCCTTCCACGTAACATTTGACCTCGTTCTCCCTTCATCTGATACCCAAATGGACTCAAATATAATTCAGAATGAGATCATGAGCCAACTTCAAAAACATGAATGCAACGATAACCTTGAGAGCGCAGAGTTTAATTCTATCACTGTTTCGTCGCAATCTACAAGTATTGATGGCTCCTATCAAATTATCGGGCTGGTGTCAAACGGAAATGTTGTACCAACGCCAAATATGTCACAAAAGGAAATACACCATGGCTTGTTACAATGTTTACAAAACGCATACAAAAGATACGAAGAATCCGAAGAAATTCTGACTCGCAGCCATGATACGGGCACAGATGCAGTGGGTGACCATGGAAATAACGATGATAACTCAAATGGAGACAATGCTAAGCAAAAGGAAAACAGCTCTACTGTCTACGTCGCATTTATTTCATTATGCGCTTTTTGCGGTTCTATGACTATTCTTGTGGTGTATCTTGGGGTATCATTGCATCGAAAAGGAAATTCTAAAGAATGTCATGTTGCCTACGACCCAGACATTTACCAACCTGACATATTTGAAGACATAGAGAGTGCACAGAGTCCCCACCCTCGTTGCGTTAAAAATACACCTTTAGGGCACGCAATCAGGGAGCTACCGCCTTCCCCTTTGCGTGATTCACATTCTTCTTTCAAGGTAAACCAAGAATCATCTGTGTTATCCCCAATTTCATGCGAATCCTATTTTTTCGAATCTGTGAAGGAAAGTAGAACAAAGGAAAGTGGCGAAGAATTGATGTTATGTCAGGAAGGTACTTTATTACGAGTACCAAATGAAAATCATAGAAAAGATGCCGATATCGGTATATTGGTGGGCGAGTTAGAGACGATCCTTTCGACCCCAAGAGGAATAATGTATGCCAACGATGAATAAAGATTGATGTAGATAGACTTTGTATAAAATTATGTTGACTCTATACGAGTATCCAGTGCAATAACGTGCTGCTTTGTGTCTCGACCCCAAGAGGAATTTCAAAAATTAATGTATGCCAACGATGAATAAAGATAGACACAAATAGATTTTATTGTATGAAATTCTTTTGAAGTGCAATCACGTGCTGCTTCGTGTCTGTCCTTGATGGCACTTCAGCTAGCATTGTCCAAAATGGCCGCCCTGCTTGGTGTTCATATCAGAATCAATAATCAATTTTCAATCATTATGCACACAGAGGAACATCAAATATGTTTTCTCTTCGATTATCATTTTTATTTATGAAAAACGATTTGGTAGCATGTGGTCAGCGAAGGGAGGGAGGTTATGATCCCGTCAAGAAAGTCCAAGCGGTTTGATAAACGTTGGCACAGACTTTCTTGTTCCGTGTCATTGCTCCGATTCTTAATTTTGATTGTCACTGAAAAGAGTAGTCTGAAGTCTGAAGAGTGAAGCAGAAGGCTTCAGCTAGCACAGAGCTCAGTCTTCTCGATGCCGACCATCAATATCGATGCGATTAAGTATTAAGACCATAGAGGTCCCTCCGATTTGAGATTCTTTGGTTAAAATAAATTAGTTTTGTTCCGACGATTTTTGTTTTTGGTACAGTACAGATTGGGAAGAAAGGTGAGCGGGAGAGGGCGAGGAGAGCCATACCTACCTTCGCCAAAATCCCTTCATTACCTCTCAGAATAAATAAAAATAATCACTTCACAACAATGACGATTCAGCTTAATCAACTTAGAAACAGTCGAGTGATAATAGTTGCTCTGTTTGCGCTTACTACGTTATCAAATCCAGCACTTTCTATAGACTGGAACACCTTGGGAAATCAAATAACAACAAAACCGTCTCTATTTCCTTCGCAAAAACCTTCATTGTCAAGAAGTCCAAGTACGAAACCCACTTTAGAACCATCTGGCATTCCTTCTGCCTTACCAAGTTACACTCCGAGTTACAGTCCCTCGACCCTCCCAAGCATTAATCCTACTATATCACCTTCAACAATTCCTACATATTTCCCTAGTTCTGGACCAACAAAGCGCTGGTCAAGTGAGCCATCATCAGAACCTTCTTTCACGCCAAGTATTTCCCCGACCACCGCTTCTCCTTCAAGACAGCCAAGTTCTGGACCGAGCCTTCATCCAACAACATTTCCAACGTTGTCTTTGTCTCCTTCCGAGCCTAATCGTCCTTCTGTTTCTCCAAGCATACCTCCCTCGCCGTTTCCGTCTATTGTAACACATCATCCCACAGTGAAAGAAATTTCAGCAGAGTCTCAGTCTCCCTCAGTCGAACGTATAACATCATCCAGTCCATCGACGATTTCACACCAAACTTTCGCACCGTCTACTATGAATGAAAATGCAGTACAGCATCAATTCCTTATGGAGTTGCTCTCAGATAAATTGATGAGTGAAAATGATGTCCATCACTTTGAGATTGAGGCATTGAATCTGATCACATCTTCGTGCCAATCCTTGACCGACAGGATGGATTTCAAATCCATTTCTTTCAACGATCAGCACTTCTCTCTAGCAGGTGGTATCTTAATTATTTCATTTACCATCAAAGGGATTTCTAGGGACAACAATGATTCGTCTAGTGACGAGTTGGAGGAAAACATAGTAACATGTTTCGAAACGCATTACACCAAACTCCAAAGAGGCGTAAATGCAGCAACAGGATTCTTCAATGAAAACGAAGTGAAAGAGCCGAAGGGCGCTAATTTCCCAACAACGATAGTATCGGTTATTGGTGGATGTTGCATAGTAGCACTTGCAGTAATCTTTCTTGTCGATAGAAGACTAAGACGTAAGAGGAAGACCAATTTAACCAAGGAAGATGATGTGAGACCAAAAGACAAGAACGAGCCGAGCAAGGATGAAAACCCCTCCCAAAGGAAATTTTCAAGGGGCGAGCTTGAATGTAATCTTTCCATAGATGACTACGAGTCAAATTATAATGAAATTGGCTACATAAAGCCATCCTCTCGGTTGCAATTGGATATTTCCGTCGATGAGAGCAATCGCTATTCACAGGGTCTTGCGATACACGCATTGTCACCTCTCGCCCAAGCATACGATACCTCTTCCTTAGGAGAGTTTTCATATCCGGACTGCGGAGACGAGAGACTACCAGCTCAAGGCCGTGGACATGAAATGCATTGCATTGCAGATTCAGTAACAACTGTTCAATCTCTTGCACAATCTGACGATTCGTGCCTTTCTGGCATGAAGGAGGAGCCCATGCAGGTGATTTCTTCAATCTTTTAATATTTTGCACTGTGATATACTGCTAACATTACTTGTGTCTGTGTACAACAACAGCGCACGCGAAACAACAGGGGCGATGGTATTGATTCAATCATGCAGAACCTACACTCTATAATGGACGATGTGAATTCAATTATGAATTTAGAGACGCAGCACACAACTGTCGAAACATCTGCAGATCTCTTTCTCCCAATAAGCGACAGAACAGTCACATCAATCGCCGAGGAAGAGGATTACGGTCTCAATGTTTCTTCATTCGCGTTGGACAGAATACACAGTTCTGAGATTCCATCCAAACAGTGTCGAAAAGGTCAAGGGGACAAATCCACGGACAACGACGACATAATTCTACAAGATTTCAATGGCGACTGTGCTGGCAATTCTTGGTTGAAGATGATAACTAATATTGCTGGACAGAGAACTGATGATCAAGATGAATTTTCAGAAGACTTATTGTCACAAAACTCCTTAGAAAATGAAAAATCTAACTCATCTTCACAGTCTCGGTTTAGTGCACGGGTGCAGCAAATGGAAATGGAAGTATAATTAATCTGCCTTTTTAATAACTATAAAAATATAACGCAATGGAATGTCTTCACCAGGAGCCACTAGAATCCATAGAATCTGACCTCGAAAAGCCTCTCTTCACCGTTCCTCTATGTACTCTATTTACTTTGTTTTCACTTTTTGCCTTTATTTGCGAAGGTCGATTAGGTGGCGTTTCGTGTAAGGAAAAGGAATTGGAACTAAAATCGCTTTCAACATTCTTAAGATCCCCGCATTCAAATCGATTGGGTAGTCTAGTACTATCAAGATCAGAATCTCCTACTACATCTTCAATTCCACCGCATTGAAAAGGTTTGATAGTATGACCACTGTCCTCAATTACTGGGTTTCTGGTATTTTTATCTCCCCTTGTTCTTGACCTGCCTCTGCTGGAAGTTCCTTCCTCACCCTTCTTCTTTCTAAAAATGGTACGGGCACTCCTTGTTTTCACCTTTTCATGTTCGACCGGCTTATTCGAAACGCCACAAGAACACATTCCTTGCTGAATTTGATCTATAAATGATCTACAAGTTCCTTTGTTTTTCTTCTTTTGGAGCTTCTTCTCCCCCCTCCCCCAGCGTCCATTCTTCTTTTTGCTTGATTCACTATAATACGCAGTGATATCAAACATTGATACTGTGTCTGTTACTATCTTAGGAGCCATTGTCTCCGCATGTTGTGGATGTTGACAGTATATTCTGTTTTGATACTGTAGGGAGCCTGTATGGGAATGAGACTAGACCGTTGAGGGTCGTTTGACGTTTGACAAATACAAACTGACACTAAAACTATAATACACGATTTGAAATTTCACTCAATTTAGTACTATTATTCCGTTGGGATATTTTTGTCGGCGTCAGTGCAGAGAAGGCGTCAACACGAAAACTGTCATTTTATTAACTTTATTACGTATGACAACGTAAAGGTTGAAGGAAGCAATAGAATGTTCTGTCGAGGTCTTGGCAGTGAAAAAATATTAGCTGCATGAAATGCTGATGTTGTGACAACGTATAGTTACTTGGGAAAGGTGCGCTTGGAGAATGGAGATCATCGTCGTAGCTTGTTGTGCTGCGAAAGAGCTCTGTCGACGTCGCAAAGTGTCAGAGTCAAGAGACTGCTAATTGCTACTTCAATTTTAGCAGATTCCTGTATGAATCAGTTGCCTACGAAAGATCCATTGAAAACAATGAAAAGAGTCTTGTCAGAAGAGAATCGATACTCGGGGACTCCCATCCAAAAATCGCTGTTACCTACCACCATATTGGAATGGCTCTTGATACTAAAGATGGAGACGTCAACGAAGCTTTGACATGTATGATGAAGTCTGTGGAAAGAGAGGATCAGTGCCCAAGTATAGCTGGGCTACAATTTTATCACTTAAAATCAATCTTTGGTACAAAAAAAGTTTCACCCAACCACGTTCCACCGTACGTACGGTAGGTACTGTACTGCAAAAAAGAACGCTCGTACTGTACAGTACAAGCTGGTTCGAGTTTGAGGAAACCCACCGTAGAATCCTACGTTGACACAGTATGTTACTAATTTAGCTGGTCTATATTCTCCAAATTTTCAAAAACTCTCTCGCCACACCACGGAAGATTACGCACAAAGTACCTGATTCAACTGCTCATCATACTGCGCACCTCCAGCAGCCTACACACCTTGTTTCAGCCGCATCGCACCCTGCAAAAAGCTTCTAAATATATCACTGAATGGAATCTGGGGGTGCGAATCAGCTGGATTTAAAGAGATCATTCATCATTCTGATCCTTGCACATGCAGTAAAGGACCCAGAGTTCAATACATATCGCCAGATGTGGTTGACTGCAAATATCCTTGCACTCATCTTATGTGCTAGATACAAAGTCCTAGATAATCTCACTTTCAATGGAGAAGATCTAACAATGCAACAAAAAATAATTTTGTCACGGAGCTAATTGTTCATCGTACTCATGATGAATCATAGATTACTATTTTATTTGTGGTTTCAAAATGTATGTTCCTCTCTGAATGAATTTCTAATCTCAAATTCAATTTAATATTGTACACTGTACTGTTTCATAGATACTGTTGCTTCATAGATAGTATTTTATTATGCTGTCATGTATTTATAAAATCATCGCTTTCGTCTCCCGTACCCATCAATTTGTGTACTCATTTTGAATCGTTGTTCCGTGTGTATCCGGCATTCGAATAACACCTGTCCAATCGTTGCCGCATTGATTGATATGCGAAGCGCATCCGCCGATTGAATGAAACCGTGAACAGACTCAATGGCAGCACGTGGCCAATGTATATCCATTGCTATGATGCCGATGCCAAATAGGAACAATAGACTTGAGTGCTGCTAGATCTGTACTGTACCTACCACAACGATCTCCCCAAAAATACTTTATTCTATCTGTAGAGAATGCAGATGATGGTTTTGTTGGTGGTGGAGGAGGAGTGTCACCAAGGAAGAAGTGTCCAGCATAGCGACTGCGTGCATTCGGGAGAACAATGTATGCTGCATCGGAGTCTACATGGAGGACCATGTCACTAGCATGATAGCGTATGATTGCATCAGGGTAGGTCGCAACATAGTCGAGTAACATTGTGCATGCCTCCATTGTTTGTTCTGTGGGTTTTGCTTGTTGCCCACTGATTTCGTTGATTGCTGGCAGAATGCATGGGTCGACTGCTCGTGCATTGTAGAGGAGGGCACCAACACACTTTTGGACATATTTCATTTTCTCTTTAGAAAGGAGTGGAGTGGTGTCGATTGGCGCAAGTTGAGTCTTCTGTCCGTACGCCATTTTTTTTATTTGTGTGGCGCATGTTGTGGTTTGGAGGGCGTTTTGTGTTGTAGTCGTTCACGTGTTTTACTTGTGAAACCAAGCATAGATATATCAACAAAGCGTTTCGGATAATTCCAGTAAATTGATAAACCACAATAGTTTTTTCCGTCCATATCTACTGAGATTTTGTAGTATTTGCGCAGTGTATTGAGTAGGTGATCGAGGTCGTCTTTGCAAAAGTATTTGATGCCAAAAACATCTACACACAGGCAGAACTTGGTAGGCCTAGTGTCGTGCTCCCATAGTCCTGTTGTTTAAGGGCATGGTCGGTATCCGTACGGTGCAAGCTGTCGAACAAGGTGTTGGAAAGCAAGTAGTGATGCTTCTTTCAATCCATACATACCTTTTCCTATTTTGATATATACGTAGCCATCTGGCGTTACCTTATCTGCCAGTTCATATTTTCGCTTGATAACATCCGGTATGTATTTATACTTGACTCGCATGTATTCTGGGTCTTGCATTGGAGTGGCAAGAAATGGTCTTTGAGATCAGCGCAGGCAAATTTGGCATTTATATCTGAATCTGAGATAGTGCTGTTTGATCTGGCATCTGCTTCGTACGGTAACCTGTCGCCGCCTACTGTTAATCTTGTTCTGTATTTTTCAGATTTGAGAGGGCGAATGTCACAGATGAAGTTCCCATAGGTTCAGTGACGGCAGTTGGGTCATGTTTGGGCGCATGTTATAAGTGTTGGACATTCCTGCACGAAATCCGTCATTCGTTCTAAAATCGAACGAATGACGATTATTAAAAAATGTGTTTCTTGCTTGCTGGAAAGTTGGCGATGGAGTATGCATGAACTGCAGTTACATAACAGGAGATGGTCTCTGAGGCAGCAGGGGTGAGGATTGCATTCTTGGAGAATGTATTGGGACTTGCACCCTCGGAGGGTATGTTGGTGGTTGTACCCTAGGTGTATTTGGTGAAACTTGCACCCTCGGAGGATGTATTGTAGGTGTCTGCACTCTCGGAGAATGTGTAGGAATTTGCATCCTCGGAGAATGTGTTGGAAGTTGCATCCTCGGAGGATGTATTGGTAGTTGCATCCTCGGAGGATGTGTTGGTAGTTGTATCCTCGGAGGATACACGGGTTGGGGTATCATGGTTGGAAGTACTCTTGGTGCACTTGGTGGCTTTGCGGCGCGTCCAAGTAGTGTTGAAATGTGTAGTAGTGCATTTTCTGTTTCATCACCAAAGTCAAGAGAAGGTACTATATTCGGTTTGTTTTGTAATATGAAAACAATGTCCGAAGCTGCTTGACAAAGGTAATCTTCTGTAGTAGTTTTTGGAAATTTTACTTTCTTGGGAAAAAATGAGATTGTATCAGCGTCTCTTTCCCGTCCTGTAGTTGGTACATAGCATTTGACGCATCGGTAGTGTTCCATTGATGGTCCTATGTACCATCCGTCTTTGCCATGATTCTGCCAAGAGGCTCTGACGTCTGCTTTCAGGTGAATTAATACTCTTGTTCCGATAGGGGCCAATGGGTTTTTGTTGAAGTCATAGTTCCCATATAGGCGCAATCCGCGAGAGAACGACCATCAAAATGGCAAATTTTGGTAACAGCCTGTAACAGCCCACAAAAGTTTTCATTCTAAAATATCGCGCACACTTTCATCAACTTTAATATATATCACAATGTTCTTGTAGCGTGGTTGAATGTTTGGAAGTGTTCTTCATATCATTTAAGGTGTATATGTTTCCAAATTGTT
>Ga0209712_10004040_pt1 | contig 11795 bp, 10 predicted proteins | sample ArcOceMetagenome_FD_187443 | JGI IMG/M metagenome (GOLD analysis project Ga0209712, IMG submission 187443) | Marine eukaryotic phytoplankton communities from Arctic Ocean - Arctic Ocean - Greenland ARC118M Metagenome (SPAdes) (version 2) | ecosystem: Environmental > Aquatic > Marine > Oceanic...
CGAACTAAATGCAAGCACTTACATGTCGTATCACCATGATGTTTTTACTCATTTCTTTGCCGAGCATATTAATGTATGCGGATGGCAACGAAAGCTTTCTCAGTCGTTATGTGAGTACTCTACATTACTTGCTGAACATCAAATTAAAATAGTACGGGAAATCTCTCCTGAAGAGGCTCTTTCTGTACTTAACAACCTGTTACCTGACTCACAATACAAACATGCCTTCCTAGAAGACGTGCACTTATTGTCAGATATGATGTGTTGCATATTTGATTGTATGTCTGTGGGCTTAAGATTAATAACGCTCGACCATGCAATGTGCCCCAAATTCCATACTGATAAAATTAGCGGCCGACTTATTTGCACTTACATGGGTGAAGGTACCCAGTGGTTACCAAATGCTGCTGTGGATGATTTTGAATCGTTAAATCAACCAAAAACACATAGTCAAATGGAAGATAAACATTCAATGTTCAGCGCTAAACAAGGTGATGTTCTATTGCTGAAAGGGGATGCTTGGCCAAAAAACGAAGGTAAAGGGGCAATTCATCGCTCTCCGCCCAATTCATTAATCCAAAGAAGAGTCCTGCTGACATTAGATCCAATGTGAAGAAATGACTAAGAGATATACCAATGGGAACAAAATAATATGGATAAGATCTTATTGAATTGGCTATATTGCAATAGGAGGACTTTAGGCCTAGTTGCAATAACTATTTGCATCATTGCGTGGACCCTAGAGCTAACTGACTTGGTCTATGTTTGCCCATACTGCCGAGCACAACGCACAATCATCGGGCTATTAGGTTTGAGCTTACTGTTGCCCAACCCGCGTAACTGGATAAATTTATACTTTGCCAGCACCACCGCAGCATTTGGCTTTTTTATTGTGGCTTATCAGCACTTCGAGGGTTGGAAGAGGATCATGTTTGGGAAGTTTGAATGGGGTGAATATTGGTATATTAACCCTTGGCTGCTGTCTGGTTGTGCCCTGTTATTGATATCCGGACTTTTACTGCTTATTTGGACAACGCCCAATACCGTTAAGACATCAAAGTTAAAATAGGGTATTAAGACAAGGGTTTTTATCAGTTTTTAAAGCAACCCTAGTTCAGAAGTATATGTTTCCAAATAAATAGTCCGCTTTGCCAAACTAGTCATTGGTCACCTAATTGTTAATGTTCGCTTGCTGCAAACTGATTTTGACCCTTAAAACCTTCTTTACTATAAACGTCAACTTTCCGTTCATATACCTGTCATAAGTTCAATATTCTATGGCACTCTGGTCACAGAGCACAATAGACAACATGTTCCCTGTTGTGCTTGAAACGAAATAAGCTAATAAGCAATGCGGCTTGGCCTGTTCATCTTGTATATGATATTCAAAGGACAAAAATGGTTGGCTTTGTTAGTGCTCTGTTATTTATATACTTCGTAATTTCTATTCACATCTTTGCTAAAACTTAAAGCAAATATCAATTGAATGAAAATGCCGATCATTGCAGAAACATAAATCTGATTTAAATCAAACGTTCTAATAAGACAAATACCCGCTATAAAAACACTGTACAAAATAAGATAAGAAGTCAGAGTTTTACATTTTTCTGCAATCAGTTTTAAACGATCATCATTGCTAATAAAATGATCTTTTTTCTTACCATATAGGCTATTAAATAATAGCCATGCTAAGTAACCAGCCATCAAAGTATTCAAGAGTATTAGTAGTAATGCCCTATTTGAGTCCTCAAACCAAAGTTGTTCAAAGAATATATAAAGAGCAAAAATTAATGTTACACCATAACTTAATATGGCTAATACTAATTTACTTGGAGTGACAAAATCAGTCATTCTTCTATTAATGAAACTACTTTTTCTTTTTGTCGATGGAAAATTTTGAGCCATTAATAAGTTATTCTCTTTGCACCAATAACTGCTTAAAAACCAAGGTAATAATTGGATTGCAGCTATCACTAATATTGAAGATGCAACTATTTCTAAATCTGTTTTAGTAAGATAAAAGAACAGCACAACACTAAGGCTAAGAACAGCAATGATACGATCAATTAATTTTCGTATCTTAATTCTGTTGAATTCAACGGCTGAAGACTGAACATAAAGGTTAGGGAAGTCTACGGGTGAATATTTGGTTAGTAAAAATATTTTCCTGTTATACCACTTGTTTGCAAGGATAATTGATATGGTTATTATTTGACTGATAACCACTAGATAAATAATTGTGGTCAATAAATTTGTATTAAGTAATGTCATAATTAGGCCTATTTGGATTGCTTCATCAAAGAAGAAAAAATGATCCGGATCTCAGAATCAGTTAACCCAAGTGCTTGTATGCTTACAATTGAATCTTTCATGATAGACAGTCCTTTATCTTTTAGATTTACTTGGCAATTTTCTTTGGCATTTTCATGAATAAAAGTACCGCGATAACCTCTAGCGACAATAATTGAATCTCGCTCTAATACTTTATATGCCTTGGCTACGGTATTTTGATTCACCCCTAACTCATTCGCTAACTGCCTTATTGAAGGTAAAGAAAACCCCGTTACCAGTTCACCTTTAGTAACGCCTTCTTTAACCTGATTTACCAATTGAGAAAATATTGGTGTGTCATCGTTTATGTCAATTTCTATTTCCATGTATTACTTCTTTTTACTTATGACCGCTATTTCACTTCAACAGTATATCATCAAAACATTTCAATGTACTACTTGATCTAATAATACAACTAAGCTATATTTCACAAATAGGTTGTACTAGATGACTTGCTAGTACAATGAAGCAACGCTTTCAATTATTTAAAAAGGTAACTTTATGAGTATTTCAAAAGAGAAAAAAATCACATTAACCCATTCAATTATTTGGGCTGTATTGATGCTTACTTTAGCATTTCTAATAAAGGGTAATGAGCAAGCTAATATAATATTTGTCTTTATGGTAGGTGGTTGGTTTATCTCGCACAGCAGTATTATCAGGCAGGTAAAAGCTAAAAAATCTAACGGTGATGGAATAAAAACATCAAAAATATGTTGTTTATAAGTAGCCAATAAAGGAGAGAAAAATGACGTTCAATAAAATAAAAATAATGTTTCAACAAAATATGCTTTTGTTAGTAATTTTATCCTCAATGATCCCTAGCGCAATGGCAAATATAAACCCTGTTGGTTCTTGGCATGGAGAAATATCTGTTAGTGGCACTAAAGTGCCCTTAATCTTTCATATAACAATCGATGAGAGTAATCAATTCATTGCCAAAATGGATAGCCCTGCACAAGGGGCTAAAGATATTCCAGTAAAAGAAGTCAAGATCTCAGATCGTTCTATCAAACTTAATATTGCTGTTGCAAATGCAGTATTTGATGGCCTGTTTGATAAAGACTTAACACAGATCCAAGGAACTTGGCGACAAGGTGAACAATCATTTCCGCTTACATTAAAACAGAAAAGTGAGGACATTTTAGGATTATGGAAAGGTAAGCTTCAAGGAACGCCTGCGGAATTTACGATTGATATTTCAATCAATGAAAGTAACCAAACTGTTGCTTATTTAAGTCCAAATGGTGGTGTTAGCAAGGTTAAAGTCTCAAGTTTAATAAATAAACAAGCAAAATTATCATTTGAAGTACCTGCTGAAGGTGTCAAATATAGTGGTAATTTCAATAAAAACAACAAAGGGATTGAAGGTGTGTTTTCCCAAGGAGATAGAGAGTTTACACTTAACTTTTCAAAAGCAGATAAAAGCCAACTAGTGAAGTTAAGTCGACCTCAACATCCAGCAAAACCTTACTCTTATAATGCAGAAGATGTTGTTTTTGATAACAAAAAAGCCAATATCAAACTGGCAGGTACATTAACAACACCAAAAGGTACAGGTACTTCCCCTGCCGTTGTGCTAATTTCGGGTTCTGGTCCCCAGGATCGTGATCAAACATTCATGGGTCACAAAACATTTCTTGTACTAGCAGATCACCTTACTAAATCTGGTATTGCTGTATTACGTTTTGATGATAGAGGTTTTGCAAAATCAACAGGGGATTTTTCTTCTGCAACGAGTTTAGATTTTGCATCAGATGTTCAAGCTGCGGTTGAGTTTTTGGCAAATCACCCTCGTATTGATGCCAGTAATATTGGTTTAATAGGTCATAGCGAAGGAGGATTGATAGCACCAATTGTTGCAAGTCAATCGAATGATATTGCATTCATTGCACTTATGGCTGGGCCAGGTATTTCAGGTAACGACATTGCCATTGAACAAATAAAAACAATATTGACGGTAAACGGTTTAAGTGAGGCAGCAGCAAATGCAGGAAGTAATATTACTCGCCAATTAAACGAAGCTATTATAAAAAACCAAAATTTAGTTGATTTTGAAAACTTGATAACCCAAACATATGCAAAAGCATGGTCTTCATTGTCCAAGCCTATTCAAACCGAACTAAGGCAAGTGGGAGGAGGAAGTATCTCAAAAGCTCGAATCAAAACCCTTTCTTCTGAGTGGAATCAATACTTTTTAATTCATCAACCTGAAATGTATTTGTCAAAGCTATCTATTCCAGTAATGGCAATTCATGGTAATCAGGATACACAAATGGCAGCGACTGTGAATTTACAGGCTATTGAAGCGGCATTAAATCCTTCTCAAAAGCATTTAATGATAGAAATGGACGGATTAAATCATTTATTTCAAACCTCAAAAACAGGGTTGATGTCTGAATATTCTCAAATCCAAGAGACTATTGCCCCTCAAGTGTTAAAAACAATAAATAATTGGATTTTAAACGTTGCCACCAAGTAATGGGATCGCTGTAAAAATAGGTGGTACATTTGTTACCGTTCGATCATGTGCTTCCGCTCTAAGTTTTTTCGGGGACGGAAGCGCTGTAGGGTATATGTTCTAATGTCAGCTATCCTTGAGGAACGTTAAAATGAAAGTGGAGTATATTGTTCCAGTAATTAGGACCGTTTTTGGCAAAATTTAGCGTGATAAGCAGGGATCCGGCTGGCGGGTTTAACCAATGTCTTGCGTTTATCGGTTGAACTCACAACTTAATGCAGACATTAGGTTTAGCTGGAAGATAGCTTTCGCTTTCTCCAAACAAGACATAATTAAAGTGGTATTAGAAATTAATAAACAGCATATAAAAAAGCCCGAATATTGCTATTCGAGCTTTAGTTTAATTAGTAGAGCTACAGTAATAGAATTAAAACTATTACATCATAATGCCCATTGGCGTATATGCCATTGATAATAAATGAAAAATAAAAAACTTTGGAAACGGTACCCCGCTTTATACCCCCTTCAATAATGCAAATCTGGCAATAAAATACCTATCACATTAGACTATCTACCCCATAACGATGATAACGGTGCTGCCCAAATGTTTTCACCGAGTGGCATAGTTTCGGTACCGTCATATAACAACAGGCCTGTTTTAAAATGATTACCAGCGAGCCCTGCCAACTTTTTTAATCCTTTTAAGTCTTTCTCGGTAACAGTAGCAGACGCTTTAACTTCAACCCCAACAATATCTCCTATCGTATTTTCAATTACAAAATCTACTTCAACTTTATCAGCATCTCGGTAATACATAATGCGATAATTACCGTCAGAATTTGTTGTATGTTTGAGAAGTTCGCCATAAACGAATGTTTCAAGTACATTGCCGAATCGAGTTTTATCTAGTTGAATTTCATCTGTTGTTAAATCAAGCAATGTGCTCAACAAACCTGAATCAATAAATTGTAGCTTTGGGGTTTTGACGACACGATTGAGCCGATTTCGAGACCAAACGTCTATTCGTTTTAGTAAATACATTTGCTCAAAAATGCCGATATATCTGGATGTTGTCTTACCATCAAGGCCGACTTGACCGCCAAGTTTACTATAATTACACATTTGACCCACAGTCTGGCATAGCGCACTTAGAAAACGAGGTAATTGATCAAGTTTATCAATATTTGCAATATCTCTAACATCCCGCTGAATAATAGCGTCAATGTACTGTTGTGACCATTTGGCTCGTCTGCGACTTGTTTCTCGTGCCACCGATTCTGGATAACCACCTTTTAGAACACGATCAATAAGCTCAGCACCAACTGATGGCTGCGCAGCCTCAAGAATGTGCCCTTTAAACGCGTTATCGATCCAATTAGCAGTTTGTAGCTCTATTTCGCTTTGAGACAGAGGTAATAAAGATAAAGTTTCCATTCGTCCGGCCAACGAATCAGCAACCTTTGGCATTGCCATTAAGTTTGCAGATCCGGTAAGCAAGAATCGCCCTGGACGCCTATCTTCATCTACACTCTTTTTAATCGCTAATAGTAATTCTGGAGCGCGTTGAATTTCATCAATAACAACCTTGTCTATATCTCTTATCATGCCAACTGGATCGTTTTTAGCGGAAAGAAGTGTTAACTGATCATCTAATGTCATGTACTTCATTCCCTGCTCAACCGATATTTGCTTAACTAGGGTTGTTTTGCCAGCCTGACGTGGTCCCGCGAGTAAAGTGACGGGTGTATCTTGTTGTGCTTCTAGTAGACGAGGCTTGATGAGTCGAGAATACATATCTATTTTATCCACAATAACATTCCGCGTTAATTTGGGATTATACTAACGTAAATTACGGAATGAAACTACTTGAATTTCGGAATGTGGGCTGTTGCATTCTGGCGAGACTAAGCTAGTTAACCGCAGTGATGGATCTTAAAAAACAAAGAGCATATAAGATTTTGACTTACTTTAATCTATTAAAAAAGCCCGCAGATTATAAAACCTGCGGGCTTTAAAAGTGTCACATTGCAACCTTACACAATGTTATGCATGGCTATGCAATTTACATCATGCCGCCCATGTATAGGACATATCACTGATTTATTTATAAAATGGGACTTTATTGAACCCCCACTTTCTACCCCTATAGTTCAATCGCTTGAGCTACCGTTTGTTCCTCAAATTCATATCCTAGCGCTTTATAACCTTTTTCTCGTTTCTTCCACATACGCTGTAATGTCGGGAAGTCATCAATAAAATCGTAAACTTGAATAACAGTTTTACCACTCCATTCTCGCTGAATTCGTCCAGCGTATTGCGCTAAAATTCCTTTCCAAGCTATCGGTAGTGTTATAAATAAAGTATCTAAATGTGGTAAATCAAAACCTTCACCGACGTATTTTCCTGTAGCTAAGATAACAACGGGTTCATCATTGCTTGGTTTACTGGATAGGAGGGTTATTCGTTCTTGTCTTTGTTTTGTCGAAATACTGCCATGCAGTTCGACAACCTTTATACCCTTATCAGTCATCATTTTAGCAAGTAATTCAATATGCTCTTTTCTTTCGGTGAGCACCATGACTGATCTGTCATTATCAACGGACTGCTTGATGTTGTTAACAATCATTTCATTTCTAGCTTGGTCGCAAACTAAGTGTTTATAAACTTGAGATATATGTGGTTTAGTCTCAGGAATTAACCATTCTGAAGGAAAACTAGTATTAGTCTTAACCACCTTCACATGTTGCTCAAAGCTACTGGCAGTTGTTGCTGCCTTATAAACAACAGAGCCTATTTGGAAGTGCATTAATTTTTCTAAACCATCTTGGCGTTTAGGTGTTGCCGTAAATCCGTGAATATATTTAGCATGCACTGACTTTATCAAACACTCATAGTTTGATGCAGGCAAGTGGTGGCATTCATCTATTAATATCTGCCCATATTTTTCAACTGCGTTTTTAATGTCTATTCCATTGCGACTTACTAGACTTTGATAAGTAGCGACATCGACTTCATAGGTTAACTTATCCTTCCCTCCCAACAATGAGCCAACTTCCACATTAGTTAAGAATATTTTTATCCGCTCAAGCCATTGTTCAGCTAGTTGACGGTTATGAACTAAGATCAGCGTATTTACTTTTCTTTTTGCGATAAGTGCTAATCCTGTAACGGTTTTACCGAAGCCCGTTGATGCAACAAAAACACCATTTGTTTGTTCAAATAAAGCATCCACAGCTTTCTTTTGCTGGCTTTTAAGTTTACCCGTGAACTTGATTTTTTCTAATTGGCTACCTGCAAATCGTTTGTCATTGTATTCAATCTCAATTGTTTGGCCTGATATGATGCGAGTAACTTCGGCTAAGCAACCTCTTGGTAAAATTAAATAGCCATTTTCTATGTGCGCGGCACATATATATCGACTTGTACCAATCGTTGATAAACGTAAAGCTTGTCGTTTGTAAAATTCTGGATTAGAAAACACAGCACAATGCTTTAACTTAGAGGTTAGTTTTCCAGGTAAGTTAGTGATTGGAACATATAGTTGATCAGCTAGTGTTAATGTTATCTTCTGTGGGCAATCGTTGATCTTAATGTTCTCATTACCGTTAAGTTTCTTCCATGGCTCATTCTTTTCATTGTCTTCAGGCGCTATTTCAATATAAGAATTTAACTGATTCAGAGTTGATTGAAGCTGCGATTTAGTCACCTTTCGAGTAGCTGCTAAAATTGACCACTGATCATTATAAGGCACGCCTTCATTGTTAATGAAAACACTATTGTTATATTTTCTTGGCTCTAGCTGAAGTGGTAAAGCAATCAGGTTACCAAAGCCACCCTCTGGCATAATATCTTGATTAGGAAATAGTCTATCGAAGCAATCAAATGATAGTAACGGATAGAGTTCCATTGTTTTACGAAGGAGACCATTGCCTAATCGCCGAGCATCACTAGCAGCTACAGCTTGTGAGAAAAAGATCCATATATGGCCACCGTTACCACTTCTTGAACGTTCTAATAGATAGGGGATATTTAATGATTCGCAAGTCGTTGCAAATGCAGATGTAGCCTCAAACCAGTCCTCTTTATCAAAATCTGCTGCAAGTAAATACGTTAAATTATCACTTAATAGAGGGTAGATACCAATGGTTTTAATACCTTTTAAATGTCCGTAGACAGCTTGATGGTCAGGTACTTTAAAGTTCTGATTTTTACATTCAGTACAGCTGATTTTTGGTTTGTTGCAAATATTTGGCTTCCATTCATTCCAACAAGCAGGTGAATAACCACTTCTACCATTCTTTGATTCCCATCTAAACGGGTAAACATCGTTACGGCCTTTAAAATATGAAAGAAAAAGAGCAATTTTAGATTCAGGAGAGGCGTGTAGATTGAAGTTTTGAGCTAATTCAGTTTCATGTTGTGTTATTAACGCTTGACGCTCATTAAGCAAAGCAAGTCGCTCTTCATCTAATAATTGAAGGCGAACATCTATTTTGGAAAGTTTATTAATATGGCTTTCAAGCATGATTAAAATTTTACCAAATACGATTAGAAATGTTTGGAGAGATCCATACGTTGATGAAGAATTCGGGCAACATCAATACCGTTATCACTGACTTGATAAAAAACAATATGCTTTTCCACGGGAAAACTTTTAGCTCCCTTACATATCTCATTTCTTTCTCGACCGAAGTAGGGGTATTGAGCCAATTTCAATAATGCTGCATCTATAGATTGAGCATACAGCTCTGCCTGTGTACTTCCCCAAGATTCAATAGTTGTTGAAAGGATTTTGTATAAATCTTCTTCTGCTAAAGGAGATAACCTATAATTAGGCATTGCTATCTTTGCTTGTAGATTTTTCATCTACTGAAAGGGAAGCTTGTTCAAATATATCCATCACGCTGTGCTTTGATGATTCGCCAGCAGCTAACTGCTCAAAACCTTTAGCGACTTCTTCTCGTAATATTTCAAGTTGCTGATTTTTAGCAACGTCTTTTTCAAATAACAGTCTCAATCCATCACGGATCACTTCACTTGCTGAGGTATATAAACCATCAGATACTTTTTCTGTAATTCTCTTTTCGAATTCTTTACCTAAAGTAATATTCATAAAAACACTCCAAACACCTATTTGACTGTATTATGCGCATTATATGCACATGATTCAAGTTTAATAATTAGAGGTAATAAAACAAAAAAAGCCCGAATATTACTATTCGGGCTCTTCATAAACGTTTGAGTTTCTATGCAATAATCATTTCTGATTTACATCATGCCGCCCATCCCACCCATGCCGCCGCCCATGCCGCCCATATCAGGCATGGCAGGTGAATCACCTTGTGGTGCGTCTGTGATCATGCATTCAGTCGTGATCATCAAACTGGCGATTGATGCTGCAAACTGAAGGGCTGAACGTGTGACTTTAGTTGGGTCAAGAATACCCATTTCAATCATATCGCCGTAAGTGTCATTAGCAGCATTGTAACCGTAGTTATCAGCGCCATTTTTCACTTCGTTAGTCACAACAGAAGCTTCAGCACCGGCGTTAGCCGCGATTTGACGCATAGGCGCTTCCATTGCACGTAATAACAATTTAATACCGTGTGTTTGGTCTTCGTTGTCGCCAGTTAGTTCTGCAACTTTAGACGCCGCGCGAACTAGTGCAACACCACCACCGGCTACTACACCTTCTTCAACTGCAGCGCGAGTAGCGTGAAGTGCATCCTCAACACGGGCTTTTTTCTCTTTCATTTCAACTTCAGTGGCTGCGCCAACCTTGATAACTGCAACACCGCCAGCTAATTTAGCTAGACGTTCTTGAAGTTTTTCTTTGTCGTAGTCAGAAGATGAATCTTCAATTTGTCCGCGAATTTGAGCAACACGACCTTTGATCATGTCTTCTTCGCCAGCGCCGTCAACAACAGTAGTATTGTCTTTGTTGATAACGATACGTTTGGCTGTACCTAAATCTTCTAGGGTCACTTTTTCAAGGTCTAGACCGATTTCTTCAGAAATCACAGTACCACCAGTAAGCGTAGCGATGTCTTGTAGCATAGCTTTACGACGGTCACCAAAACCAGGCGCTTTAACGGCAGCTACTTTAACAATACCGCGCATGTTGTTTACAACAAGTGTGGCTAGTGCTTCACCTTCAACATCTTCAGCGATTATTAACAAAGGCTTAGAGGCTTTTGCTACCGCTTCAAGAGTAGGTAATAATTCACGGATGTTAGAGATTTTTTTGTCAACCAATAGAATATAAGGACTCTCTAATTCAACAGTACCGTTTTCTTGATTGTTCATGAAATAAGGAGACAGATAACCACGGTCGAACTGCATACCTTCAACTACATCTAATTCGTTTTGAAGGGCTTGACCTTCTTCAACTGTAATTACGCCTTCTTTGCCAACTTTATCCATTGCTTCAGCGATTAGGTCGCCTACTTCAACGTCAGAGTTAGCAGAGATAGTACCTACTTGAGCAATCGCTTTGCTGTCTGCACAAGGTACAGAAAGGCCTTTTAACGCTTCAACTGCAGCAATCACTGCTTTGTCGATACCACGCTTAAGATCCATTGGGTTCATGCCTGCGGCAACTGATTTCAAACCTTCAGTTACAATAGCTTGAGCCAATACAGTTGCAGTAGTCGTTCCGTCACCGGCTTCGTCATTGGCTTTAGACGCGACTTCTTTGACCATCTGTGCACCCATGTTTTCGAATTTATCTTCTAATTCGATTTCTTTGGCAACAGATACACCATCTTTAGTGATGGTAGGTGCACCAAAAGACTTATCTAACACTACGTGACGACCTTTAGGCCCTAAGGTAACTTTTACTGCGTTAGCTAGGACGTTAACGCCTGCCAACATTTTTGCGCGAGCGTCGTCAGAAAAACGAACTTCTTTAGCTGCCATGATAATTATTCCTCTAAAATTCTGTTATTGGATTGGGTTTATTCGACTACTGCTAAGATGTCGCTTTCACTAAGGATAAGCACTT
>Ga0209712_10004041_pt1 | contig 11794 bp, 8 predicted proteins | sample ArcOceMetagenome_FD_187443 | JGI IMG/M metagenome (GOLD analysis project Ga0209712, IMG submission 187443) | Marine eukaryotic phytoplankton communities from Arctic Ocean - Arctic Ocean - Greenland ARC118M Metagenome (SPAdes) (version 2) | ecosystem: Environmental > Aquatic > Marine > Oceanic...
AAACTGAATCCCTGGGGCTAGTTCCTCCGCTGGCAAGTCTGTATGTAATTCAAGCGCTTTGCTAGTGTAGGCTAAGTTTTCAGGTTGGGCCTTAGAAAACACATCGAATGCGTAACCCGAAAAAGACGGTCGCACTGCCCCAAATTGCTCACACAAAGACTGTAATGCCTGCTCACTATCGGGCATGCCTTGTATCAGGGCAATGCCTTCATCTAACAGGGCTTCTGCCCAATCAGCAACACGATGGGTTTCACCCATGACCTCAGTATAATTAAAGCGTGCCATGTTGGCATAATGGTCGCCATACCAAGCTTTACGTGAACGTACTGCTAGATCGCCATGATTTTCGCCTTGGTGCCAGCGCTTTAGCCACTGCAGGGCATAACGGCTTTGTTTGCCATCACACCAAATCACTTCTAGAAACGCACCGTTGATGTGTGCACTTTTAGGCGACAAGTCATCGGGTTCTGCAAGAATATCAAAGGTGCGCTCTTGGGTGCTGCTCTCCCAGGAGGTTTCGCAATTATCCCGCAACCAAAAGTAATTAAAATAGGCCACCTCACCTTGAACAAACAACTCCAGACCATTTTCCAGCAGTACAACGTTAAGCACTTAGTAACTCTCCAGTATTTTATAATATAACCATGATTATATAATAAAGAGAAAGCTGGCATCAACCCAAGATTTAGCTCAATAGGTAATTAATACGGGCTATTATTTGCCCGCGTCACTACACTATGACTATCTTTCTATAAAGCTGATATGATCTTGTAATGCCTAAAATTGTTGACCATGATAAAAGACGTTTTACCATTGCCCAAGCGGCGGTAACGGTGATTGCTGAACAAGGACTAGAAGCCACTAAACTTTCAGATATAGCCCGCTTGGCCGGCATGACTACAGGCTCAGTCTCACACTACTTCAGTGGTAAAGATGCCGTGTTAATGGCCGCCTTAGAAATGTCTTACGACATGATGTTCGCCGATATGGCGGAAGTCAGTGCAACCAAGAACTACAGCTTCTACGACATTATCGTGCGTGCCTTGCCAATAACGCAGCAAAAGCGCACCGCGATGACCGTATGGATGGCTTTTTGTAGCCGCTCCCTAGCAGTGGCCGAAGTGGGGCGCCATCAAACAGATTCCCACTTCCGCTGGCACAGTAAAGTGAAGCAAGAACTCAAACGTCATTGCGAACGCAATGGCGTGGCTATGCCAGATGATGCTGATGATTTGTGCCAAGGAATTACCGCCCAAATAAACGGTTTGGTTATTCGCAGCCTGACCGAAGAAGCTGCCTGGCCAGAGGCACGGCAACGCAAGTTGTTGAAAACCTATCTGGCTCAGATTGGCTTATAACAAACCGCAAGTTGTGTTGATAAAGCCAGTACGAGGGTAATAAATTAGTGTCACAGCACGTATTGCCTTAAGCCCCTGTGTGCGCTCGTCAAAACTAGTAATAGCATACTAGGCACATATACCCTATGCCTCGCAACCGAACCTAGGCTGAATAGCAGCATCATGGCTAAAAACTTAAGCGTATGGGTTTAGTGTTAAAACGGCAATCACTGGTGCGGGTTGTTAGGCGTAAAGAAATGTGATGTATCGGTCTGTATCGGTCTGTATAGTGATTAGGTATTTATTAATGAAAACCAAACTATGAACAAAACCAAACCTGATGATTATGTTTATACGGCCATAGATGCCATCGATGAAATTGCTTATAAAAGCATAGGTAAAGGCCAGCCCAAGTTATCCTCAGGAAAGGTTAAATGGCATAAATTAAATGCTTGGCAGAAACTTTGGTTAGTCTCTGTTGTCATGCAAACGCTTATTATTGTGGGTATGAGTGCGCCTACAATGGACTTTAGCTTTGCATTTATCATGATCATTATCCTCTTGAATGTAAATTGCCTCATCTATGGTATTGGCTTAGGTATTGCTTGGGGCTTTACCCGGTTCAAAGGGTCGTTCCATCATTAACACAAGCATATGGGTGACCAAAGGGACTGTTGTTACTGGGCAGCCATAACGTTTAACTAGCCTGGTTCTCAGAGTTCTCAGAGTCGACGTTATGCCCTAAATGGCTTTCGCGGTGGCAGCCGCTTCAAAAACAAACTGTATGAAGGCAGTCGGCGTCTAATCAAACAGCTCTTACGTCTGCAAATTATCAGCACTTAGGGGGCATCGCCAAAAGGCCAGTCATGCCCTTAACTTGGCCACCGAAATTCACCATCAAACGGAGTAAGAATTTCAGAGCAATGTCTGTGCTAACAAATTTGTAGTCTTCATCCTTTAGTAACGGCACCTTACTGTGTCTGTCGGTAAACACTAAAACTTGTCTTATATGCTCGATTGACTGCATTCTTAAATATCGGCATATGTGTTTTGGTTTAGAGAGTCGGGTCAGCGCAACCCAACTCTCTAAAAGATGCTCACTACCATTGAGTTAGATGCAATACTACGATGTCTCTCTCAGTTACGGTACCAATGAGGAAACCGGTGCCAATCACACCTCGAAACGTCGTCTCTTCTAACGGCTGATCTGGATTATATTGCAGTGTACCAATCGCTGTAATTACACCTTCATTGATTTCAAATTTCATCGATTCACGCTGTGATTGATTAGGGTCCTTCCTACTATATTTCGCTTCGTGTGTAATGTTTCCGTCCAACACAGTGACCTTATCAATTGACCTTTTTTGGACTCGTGCATACTTGGTTCGTTTATTACCATTGACCCAAATATAGTTAAGCGCATACACACCATCAGTCAGTGCAGCGTCACCTAAAGACCCATCTAGACTTAGCGCATCGTCAAGCGAACCCTCCCATTTAATGCTTTCTAGCCAAGAAACTAATCCATCTTTGGTGTGCTGCTTCTGCCACTTTAAAGAAATGCTTTTGTCACTTTTCTTTGCTTTGGTTTTTTGGATGTCATATTCTTTCGTTAGTTTAAAGGCTTCTTTAGCATTAAATGCTGCAAGGGCAATGGCATCTTCTGTTAAACCCTCTGCTACAACTCCTAAAACCTCGTCACTATCGACCATCTTGTAGGGGGTGATATCGTTATTAGCCACATACAACATGTATGGGTCAAAACTTAGATGATCGTTTTTTGATGCAATAACATTTCCATACTGATCTAGTTTAACGTAGTTCTGATCCCGAAACTGTCGAAGATCAGGACGAAAGCGATCAACATATCGTGCATTTTGGCGAACAATTTGCTTGACATTGATATTAGACCTAGCCCATTTTTCCATTAGGGTAAGTTTATTAAAATCTGCTACTGTGGGTCCACCGAAGCCGCCATAAGCACCATTTTTTGCTGTGTACTTGAGAAGCATATCAGGGTCATTGAGTACATTAATTTGCGCCGCAACTAAGTCTTTTACGAGCATTCCGTTATGTAATCTATGTTCAAGGAAGTCGTAGCCAGCGATATTCAATAGTTCGGTTAATGCGCCCAAATGTAATGGGATGTTACTTGTATAGCCTAATGCTTCTGCACCCCGTCCGGCTGCGTAAGGAATAAAGATACCTTCATCATCAAATGATCGCAGTACTAATTTAAGATTTTTAATGCCTGCATCAAATAATACTTGATCACCAAGTCGCAAACCTAAAGCGATTGCACCAGTGGTCGATTTTAGCATCGGGCTAGCACAAGTATCGTGCACCATTTTGCCGTTATTAAGACCTATGGCCATTTTTGTGGTTGAATAAAAATTACATGCCTCTAGCCCTCGTGGCGCACGCGTGCTCATGTCTAACTTAATCAACTGCTTTGAGAAGTAAGATTCTACAATCTGTCGCTCTTCATCAGTGTAATCAAATTCGTTAGCGTGAATCGCATAGTAACCACCGTACACTCCTAAGTAACTTGCTATTGAGTACATACTAATTTGGTATGCTTTACGTTTAATTGATTTAGCTGGAAATTCAAACACTTCATCTGTTGCCCATGTAAGCATCATCTTCGCGAGATAATCTGGTGTATATCCTAGACGAGATAGTTGGTCAGACAGTGCCAAACTACAGATACTAATAGGTCGATGATAGGCGTCAAACGAACCAACTCCTTGAGATTCAGCAATCTCAACTTTTAGGCTCGCTTCAAAATCCTGCATCACATCAAGGAAGCAGTATTTGACTGATACACCTTTCCAGTAATATTCATTGTTGTCTGGATAGGCTTCCGTGATGAATGCTCGTTCTTGGTCAAAGATTTTTTGATTTTTGATCGGTTGCCAATTTTGGGGAACAACTATGGCATCAATCGGGTCCACTTTAGTTGAACTTGATGATACTGCGCTAGTCTTGACCTTAGGCAGTGCGCAACCCAGCCCACGCTTCGTCGCTTCATCAATATACTCCTGCTCACCGCCAGCCTTAACCAAGCGGCAGACCGTTTTGTCAGACCAACCAGACATATCGGCGGCATACACTTGAGCCGCAAACAACGAGGCACAGATAAAACACACATATTTAAAACTAGATTTCATAGTCATCGTCCTTAATTCATAATCATAGAAATGATGCCAATTGAACCATCCGTTGATTCATATTAACTATATTAATATATAGTCGCAAACGATCATAGTTTGAATTATGTACGATATAGCACCTATATCTCTCACAAAATTACGATGTTTGCTCACAATGAGCATTATCTGACTAGGTATTAGTTAGAGGAGATTAAACAGATGAATGGTTTAAACAAAAACTACTCTCGCCTCAGCTAAATACGAGTTCAGTTTTTGTACTAGATATCTTTATTATATAGCTTTACTAGATAACTTTACTGATAGGGAGGGTGCCAAACCGACTAATTAATATGATTGAGTCCCACAGTACCAACTACAGATGTCATTGAAACAATGTCTGGATTAGCCATACGTTTATCTCTTGCTGCATCGGCATCGTCCATAGCCTGCTGGCTTGCATAAATAGACACAGCGATTAATTTATTGCCCTCGCTTTGGATACTTATCAATTGCTCAGCAGTGGGAAACTCGCTAACAGCATTACTTTGGTATGACTGTGCCATGGTATCTGCCACTTGCTGAGATCCAAATACCACTGTGGTTATTCTTATTATTGACATTATATTTTCCTTAAACTATCCGTTGGTTCGGTCATTTGACGACCAATTTAGCCAGCCTAAACCGCCTCATGCTCTTTAGACTGAGTTAACAATACCTTCTACCTCGATTAATTTCTAGTCCCGTATCTGTGCGACTAATAACAGCAGTAGCTGCCATTATATAAAGTGCTAAACCTAAACTCCTTTAGCCAAAAAGGGTGTTGCTAGAGTTTTTAAGGTTGTTCTCTATAGCGGCCTTTGGGATTCTTATAGTTGCTGAAAAAGTCTTCCGCTGGCGCAGAGAGTGAGCAGATTAATAGGTTTATCTATATTGGGGGCTTCTTCTAGCTTTTTCTCATGGTTTTTAAAAGAACCACTGGCTCCAAAAAACCAGAGCTTTCTTTGTTGGGTCTAATTTAAATTGCAACGTTTTTAGTTGCTAGGTGTGATTTGTACCAGTGAGACTTATTTTGACCCAATTTGCATGGGCGGTGCCAGCAATCTGATGCGTGTTCTCATTAGCCTGAAAACATTCATCTCTGGGATGGAATGTCATTAAAAAATGTTAGTGATTTTTGGGTAGCTGGTCTTTCCATAATACGCTCACGCCAACGCGACAGGTTTTCGGCGTGTTCAATAGATAATCCAAGATGTTGATGTATGCGCAGCCATGGGAACAGGGCGATATCGGCGATGCTATAGGTATCCCCACAGATAAACTTTTTGCAGTTCAACTGTTCATTTAAATATTCAATCGAGCGATTTGCGATGGCCTTGTATTGGGCCAGCGCGTCTGCATTGGGCGCCTTTGCCAGTCTAGACCAATATTCGATCTGTCCAAAATATGGCCCTTGAGTTGATGCCTGATAGAAGAGCCAAGCGATCAACTGTTCCTGCAGCAACGGATCCTCCATCAGCCCCCAGCCTGTTTTGTGGGCCAAGCTAAGTAGGATCGAATTGGATTCTGTTTGGTGCCTGTCACCATCCCAAATCACAGGCACTTTTCCAGCTGGGTTGATGGTGCGAAATTCGGCTAAGTGTTGCTCTCCAGCGCGAATATTGATGGGTTCAAATTCATAATCCAGTTCAGTTTCCGACAAGAACATCAGCACTTTTAAGGTATTGATGGTGTCGTATCCATATAATTTAATCATGGATTTAAGGATTCCAAGACGTTGGCATCATCGGCGTTTGTGCCAGCAGTAATTTTGTATATTCGGCTTGGGGGTTCTCATAGACTGCCTCTGTGGTGTTTACTTCCTCGATTTTGCCATGGCGCAAAACGGCTGTGTCATCGGCCATTTGACGCACCACAGCAAGATTGTGGCTGATAAAGAGGATGGTTAGTCCGAACCTCACCTGTAGCTCTTTGAGCAAATTCAAGATTTCGGCTTGGATGGACACATCCAACGCTGATGTTGGCTCGTCGCAGATCAGGAAACGTGGGCGCGCCAATAGCGCCCGGGCCACCGCAATGCGTTGACGCTGGCCACCTGAGAACTGGTGTGGGTATTTGGTGATGGCGTCGGGTTGCATCCCCACCAGTGATAGCATGGAGGCCACCAATTTTTTGCGCTCGGCTGGGTCTTTGACAAAACCGTAGAACCATAATGGTTCGGTGAGGATATCCCCTATACGATGACGGGGATTCAAACTTGAGTAGGGGTCTTGGAACACCATTTGAATCTGCTGCCTTGACGGATGGTGCCGACTTCGAGATTTTCCGAATGGAAGGGTAGTGTCGCCCAAGGTCATGGTCCCCTGTGTGGGCGTCACAAGGCCAGTAATGGCCTTTGCCAAGGTTGATTTTCCGGATCCGCTCTCACCAACCAACCCCATGATAGAGCCAGGTCTAATATTCAGCGCCACATCTTCCAGCGCCACATATAAGGAGGGCTTGCGAAACAAGGATGTGCGCGGCCCAGCAAACTTCACGGTTAGGTGCTCCAGCGTAAGCCCTGTGAGACCGTGGTGTTGTCCCTCAAGCAGCCAGCGCTCCGCCGTATCACCCTGGGTGCTGGTCGTGTCGTCTGCCTTGGGAACGTGGAAGCGATCAATCTTTCGATCCAATGGCGGCACGGCATCCATCAGCGCCTGCGTATAAGGATGTTTTGGGGCGCCTAACACCTGCGCTGTGTCACCTGTTTCCATTACCCGGCCCTTGCGCATAACCGTCACGCGGTCGGCTACTTGGGCGATCACACCAATGTCGTGGGTGATCAACATAAACGCGATCTGCCGTTCCTTAGCTAACTGCTGGATCAGGTCTAGAACCTGCGATTGCACCGCAACATCTAATGCTGTTGTGGGTTCATCTGCAATGATCATTTCGGGATCAGTACAGATGGCTAATGCAATAACCACCCGTTGGCGCATGCCACCAGAAAATTGATGTGGGTAGTCCTTTATGCGTTGGGAAGCGTTGGTAATTCCGATGTCTTCGAGTAAATCCACGGCACGTTTGCGGGCTGCACTTTTGCTGGCGTCCGAATGGGCCTGAATGGTCTCTACTAGTTGATCCTCAATCGTCATCAACGGGTTCAAACTGGTTTGGGGATCTTGAAAAATCATTGAGATACGTTTGCCGCGGATCTCATGGGCTTGCGCGAATGTTAGCCCGCGTAGGTTGGTGTCGCCTAGTGTTAACGTGCCGTTTGACACATAGCCGGGCGATTGAAGCAGACCGATCACAGCAGCGCCCACGGTCGATTTTCCAGCGCCACTTTCGCCAACCAAGCCGTGAATTTCACCTGGTTTTATGGTCATATTCACGTCTTCAATGGCGGTGAAATCTCCAAAACGGGACGGAAACTTTACAGCAAGGTCTTTGATCGTCAGCATTTAGCGCAGCCTTGGGTTGAAGATATCACGTAGGAAATCACCAAGAATGTTGATGGACACAACCAAGGCGATGAGGAACAAGGTGGGAATCCACAAAATCCACCATTCACCTGACAGCAGGAATTGCATGCCAATACGAATTAGCGTGCCAAGGCTGGGGCTGTCGGCGGGCAGGCCGATGCCGAGGAAGGATAAGGTTGCCTCAAGTAAAATAGCGGAGGCCAGATCGACCGTCATGATGACTAAAAGTGGGCCAAGGATGTTGGGCAGAATGTGCACAAACATGATCCGAGATGGGCGTTGGCCCATCATAATTGCGGCCTGCACGTATTCTTTATTCATTTGCACGAAAGTCGTGGCGCGCGCGGTACGGGCGAAGTTCACCCAAAGCGAGAGGGCAATGGCGAGGGTCAAAACTGCAACGCGGAAATCTTGTTGCATGGCAGCCGGTAGAATGCCTCGTGCAATCCCGTCAATCAGCAGCGCTGTTAGAATTGCCGGCAGTGCCAGTTGCACATCGGCGATACGCATCACGATCGCATCAAATCGCCCACCATAATATCCAGCAGCAAGACCAAGACCTACGCCTAGAATGGCGGCAATCGTCAAAGCTGACAGGCCGATAACCAATGACAGCCGTGCACCGTAGAGGATTGCTGAGATCATATCACGACCTTGATCGTCGGTGCCTAACAGGTATTTCGGGTTTGCCCCGTCTTGCCACACTGGGGGTAATAAGCCGTCAAATAGGCTAAACGATGCCAGGTCATAGGGGTTCACTAGGGCGATCCAAGATGCAAATACCGCACCGAAAATGATGAGTGTAGCTACTATGACTGCCACAATCGCGGCTGGGGAATGCACAAACAGCCACAAACCTTCGTGCCTCTTCAAAAAGGCAATCATGCCACGTCCCTAAGTCTTAGGCGCGGGTCGATGGCAAAGTAAAGCAAGTCAACTACAAGGTTCACCAACACAAAGAAAAACGCAATCACCACAAGGTAGACGCCCATCACAGGGATATCGACGAAGCGGATTGATTCAAGAAATAATAATCCCATACCGGGCCATTGGAACACGCTTTCAGTGACAATAGAAAACGCGATGACACCACCAAATTGCAACCCGATAATCGTAATTACAGGGACCATTGTGTTCACCAATGCATGTCTGTAATGCAATTGCCTCATAGGCACACCGCGCGCCATGGCAAAGCGGATGTAGTCAGACCGCATGACCTCCATCATTTCGGCACGCACCAGACGCATGGTGAGGGTCAGTTGGTACACCCCAAGGGTAATCGCAGGTAATAGCAGCGCACGCCATCCATCGATGGTAAACAATGAACTTTCCCAGGCACCCATTTGCACGGTGCCACCGCGGCCAAACGTGGGCAGCCAGCCTAGTTGGACTCCAAATAAAAAGATCAACATGATGCCTATCACAAACGTTGGGATCGACACGCCAACAAGGGTGGTCATCAAAAGGGTTTGGGTCCAAACACCGCGTGGTTTTAAAGCGGTATAGACGCCCGCAGGCACCCCAACCAAAAGGGAAATTATCAAGGCTACCACGCCCAGTTCCAAGGTCGCAGGAACACGGTCGGCGATCATCTCTGCTACGGGTTGGCGGGTACGATAAGAAAAGCCAAAATCACCCTGCAACATATCGCCTGTAAAGCGGATGTATTGGTAAACGAACGGGTCGTTCAAGCCCAGTTCTTCACGCAGGCGTTCCTGGTCTGCAACCGAGGTTTCCACCCCTGTCATTTGCGTGATCGGGTCCCCAACAAACCGGAACAAAGAAAAGGCTAAAAAGGCGACGGCCAGCATCACAAAGATGGATTGAACCATGCGCTTTAAGATAAAGTAAAACATCGCCCTTTTGCCCTAACCTCAGATCAGTTTACCGTAACCCAACGCAACATGAAGAAGTTGTCAGCTCGCTGTGTGAGATCAATATTTTCCTTAGCGGCCCAAATAAGCGGTTGAGTATAAAGCGGAATATACGCAACCTCTGCCTGAGTGATGGCAACGACTTCATCAACCATAGCCTGACGTGTCGCTGGATCTATTTCCTGCTGGATACCGGGCAGCAGCGCATCAACGCGTTGGTTCGAATAGCCACCAAAGTTCCAAGAACCCAGTTTCTTTTCAGAATTTGGAGTCGACATTAGGAAACGGATCGGATGCTCCATATCAAAAGTGCCAGGTGACCAGCCTAAAAGATACATATCGAATGCATCTTCGCGCAACTGTGGCCAGTAATCGCGAACTGGACCAGTGCTCAGTTCAGCATTCAAGCCAACCGCAGCAAACATCGACGCTGCCGCACGACACAGTGCCTCATCATTGATGTAGCGATCATTTGGGCACTTCAGGCCAAAGCTAAATCCATTTGGATAACCGGCCTCGGCTAAAAGGGCCTTAGCGCGCTCGGGATCATAGGCTGGGCGGGCTGAATTAGCTTCGGAATAACCTGATATTCCTGCTGGAACCAATTGTGAGGCGCCCTCTATCTTGCCTCTAAAAAGCACCCGGTCAATAGAAGCTATATCAATTGCATGAGCGGCCGCTTGACGTACGCGAGCGTCCTGAAACGGGTTTGACCCAGTGACGTCAGACGAATAAAGCAGTTCTTCGTGTTCATGCCCAAAACCAAACATAATCACTCGGGTTTCTTCACCCTCAAGAACTTTAAACCCGTTACGGCCCTCAACCTGCGCCACGTCCTGTAAAGGAATGGGCTGTATAAAATCAATCTCGCCTGACAACAATGCAGCCAGGCCAGTGGTTGCGTTGCCAATGGGAGTGAATATTGCTTCGGTAATATTGTGTTCAGCTGACCCCCACCATTGGGTATTTGGCTCCAACACAGTTTTGATTCCAGGATTGCGGCTGACAACTTTAAACGGACCTGTGCCATTCACGTTCATGGTGGCAAAGTTTTCAGCGTCGCGAGCTGGCAGTTCTGCGCCATTCGATTCAGCCCAACCCTTGTCAAGAATCATAAAGTTAGCAATAGAATCTGGAAATAATGGGTTTGGCGCATTAGTAACGAAATCAATGGTGTATTCATCCACCACTCGAACCTCTTTTACTGGTGCAAACCAAGATCTCACATCGGCGGCTTCGCTCGATGCGCGCTCATAGGAAAACATCACATCCTCTGCATTGAAGGTCGATCCGTCCTGAAAAGTTACACCTTGGCGCAGGTTGAAGCGCCAACCATTTTCGCCAGTTAGAGGTTGCCAAGATTGAGCGAGCGAGCCTTCAATGGACATATCCTGATTGCGGCGTACAAGGCCTTCATAGATATTGTTTAGAAACGAAAGAACCGGAGCAGAGTTTACCGCGTGAGGGTCCATTGTTTGCGGATCGGTGTTCGATGCCCAGCGAAATGTCTCAGCTGAAGCACTCAATGCCGTCAAGCTCATCACACTACCGATAAAGGCTAGTTTTAGTACTTTCATTACGTTTTCCCTTGTTGGTAAACAGTCTTTCCTACTTCAGCATTTAAGTATGCAGGGCTAACCTTGAATAGTCCATGCTTTGATTTAATAGGCTTGTCATACAGCAGTGGGACATATAATCGCTAGCCTGTAATGTTTTAAAGTTTAGAGTTGGTTTGTATTGGCCTAGCTATACATTCACCAATTTTTAACATGTTAAAATATAGCTGGGTTTGGTTATCAAAAGGAAACCATCATGGCAAATCGAGGCAGTATTTGTTTAGCTCAGATAGGCCCATAGACTTCAAAATAGAGCTATTGCAGACATTAAAGAAGGGACCTTAGAGCTTGTGCATAAAAGCGTGAGTGTAGTGGTCAAGTAAAACTGGCTACGGTATAAGAAACAAGGTTATT
>Ga0209712_10004042_pt1 | contig 11792 bp, 14 predicted proteins | sample ArcOceMetagenome_FD_187443 | JGI IMG/M metagenome (GOLD analysis project Ga0209712, IMG submission 187443) | Marine eukaryotic phytoplankton communities from Arctic Ocean - Arctic Ocean - Greenland ARC118M Metagenome (SPAdes) (version 2) | ecosystem: Environmental > Aquatic > Marine > Oceanic...
AAGGATAGTACTAATGTAAGTTAGGTTTCTGCCTTAAATGAGAAAACCTGCCTTTTTTAAGCATGATTCCATATAGTTCACCAAATATTTCGAAAAAATAATTTTATAGAAGCCAAAAGACTCTCTGTAGAGGAGAGTTATACATTTGGTATTTAGTTATTAGGGTGTTAATTTGTCCTATACTTCTAAAACCAATACCTACCTTTTCAATGAAAAAATATTAAATATTATGAAGTCGAATGAAATTAAGAAAAGACGAAGAAGCCCTTTAACACAGCTAAGTTGAAAAATTTAATGAGTTTTTGTTTTATGCCAACTTCACATCGGGTAACTCGGGAATGGGACACCTAACCTTTTTTTTTGTTTATATTAATTGGGTTAGTTAGAAGTTAATCCCACTAAATCCCACCGATAGTCTCACCAATCTATCATTTTATGTCTTTTTAGCAAAGTTAGATAAGCTGATTCTTTTATCAAACTTTTTGATCAGCGATCGAGTAACTTTAAAACTAAATGATTGTTAGTGTTGCTGTAGATACCTATAGCATCAATTGCTTTTTGTAGATCCGCCATTTAATACATCAAAGCATTGATTATATTAAGACTCCATCTATGGGCTTTATTGGTTCAACTGTTACCTCTTCATCCATCATTTCTAGTAGATCAATTTCAATTGTTCTACATAATGATAGCATAGGGATATCACTAGCTAATCCAGAAAAAGGATTTTCAGAGAAATCTCCAACAAGCTCCATAAAGATAAAAACCCAAGAAATAAGAGCCAATGATGGTACTGATAACCAGTATGTTAAACTATCACTATTTAAGAAAAGTGGAAGTATTGCCAAAGGGAGTATGAGAACAAAAATTCTGACAAATAAAAGGCTGGCAGTCGCATATTGACGAGGTAAAGGAAATTTTTTTATTCTTTCACATTTTCCTTGAAGAGAATAAAAATCATTTAAGTGTTTTTGCAGGTGAATGTGACTAAAAGCATCTATATTCGAACTATCTCTTAATAGTTTAAAGTCTTCTCCTTGGAGCTTAAGTAACTGAGTAGATATATTACTGTATTTTAAAACCTTATTGAATTCATCATTTTTAATATACTGATGAGAGAGTTCATACTTCTTATCAATATCAGAAAGATTAACACCATTTTTCTTTCTAAACTCTGATGCTTTTTTACCTACTGCGCCTTTTTGTTCTGAATGCTCCCAGGAAGTAGGAGTCAAAAGGCTTGACCTTAAAGCATAGGCCCATGCAATTTGTCTTCTAATTATTCTTTTTATGATATCGATTGAATCAGTAGAAAAATTCTTATCAAGATTTTCTGACTTAGATGTTAAGTTTAGAATATCATTTGCCATGCTTCTGCTTGTATTAATAATTCCGCCCCAAATTTTTCTGGCTTCCCAAAGCCTTGCGTATGAAGAGTTGTTTTTAAAACCAAGGTAAAAAGCCGTGGCCGTACCTAGAATTGAAATCAAAGAGACGGGAATTGATAAAGATTGAAAGCCTGCATATTTAAAACCTATTGCCATAATAAGGTTCCACACAAAAATAAATAAAATATGATTCTTGGTAAACAATATGAGATTCTTAATAGAGTAACTTTTATGGATAAACATAATATGACCTTAGGATAAATATATATTAGTTGTTTGTATTTTTATAATTAAATAAGAAAAATTTCCTTTTTAACCATAATCTCTTATGGCCTATCAAGTATTTCACAAAAAATTGGTTTATAGAAGTCAAAAAGCTTCAATAGAGGAGTGTAGTACCTTTAGTATTTTACAATAAAGTTTATAGGTGGGGCTTTAAGCTCTTTATCCAAAAAGTTTTTTATGCTTATCTAATTTATTTTGTACTTTATCTAATGCCTTAAGAATTCTGTCGTTAATAGAGATCCCTCTTTTTTTATGGCCGATGAAATAAGATGTGTGGGCCGCACATAGATTTTCTGCATCAGACCATGATTTGGCCAATTCTTTTGCCCAATTGTGAAAATCGTCTGTAGCTCCTTTGCGGTGTTCAAGTACTTTAGTTAAAGTAGGATGAAAGCTAATGGGATTCGACATTCCAAGCAAACGCATTAATTTAGGTAAACGAATATACATCAAAGTGTCATCGACATGAATTGTTTTGGAAGTGCGGTGAAAAGCTAGGACTGATGAAAAATGAAGACTCTCATCCCTAGAAATAAAGTCAACCCCTCGTGGAATTGAAAACTCTAAATCTGAAGAGAACAACTCATGAAGTTCTTTGTCTTCTGTTTTAAGTTTTTCCCAGTTTAATTCAGGGGATTTCTCTAGGTGCCTTGCTGTCCCATAGTGCAAAGCTTTTGGGTAACGTTTATGCATTTCAGCTACGTGAATGGTATGAAAGGGATGTAGATTTAATACGGCCTCAACATCTTTTCCATTATTTGTAAGTTCATTAATCTCTTGGAGTATTTTCCCTTCAAAACCTAAAGAATCAAGAAATATAAATTTACCGTTATCTCTGCGAACTAGAGAGGCATGAGTACCAATATCTATTACGCCACCAATTTTAAATGATCCCCTTATATTCCAAAAATTATCTGATACTTGAATTAATTGTGGCTTCATTATCTAGATTCTCCCATACAGCTTTCATCTTTTGTTAAATCAGATTTCTTAAAAACAAAATAAGCGATTCCAATAAAGATAAACTGAACTACTAGTCTGATAATTGCCGCGTCTTTACTCCCAATTGCTGGAACTTCTTTTAAGAGATCCCAAATATGAATTGGGAAAAAAGCTATCATTAGTCCAATAAATGAAAGTGATCCCATTTTTCTCCACTTCGGAAAAATAATAAGAAAACCTATTATAAGCTCAACCACAGCTGAGAAGTAGTTCACTATAAGCTTTGGAAAAAAATCAGGAATAAAGCCATTGTAAAAATCTGGATTAGCTACGTGGTTATAGGCCCCATATATCATCATAAAAGCGATAAAAATAATGGCTAAGATATTTAAACTTTTTATTACTTTATTCATAATTCTACCTTTAATCTAAAGTTTTAATGGCCCAACTTGAATAACTAGTTTACCAAAGTAATTGTGCGATTGCTTCATATCAATTCTCTTTATTCCTTATCAATCTAATATGCACCACTAGAATAGACTAATTCGTAACTGTGGCTATAGATTTCAACAATATTTCCAAAAGGATCTTCCATATAGATCATACGATAAGGTTTTTCTCCAGGATAGTAATACCTAGGCTCTTTCATCCGGCGCTTTCCTCCAGCGGCTTCAATTTTTTCAACTAGTTCCTCAACATTTGGGTCTTGTACTGCAAAGTGAAACACACCAGTTTTCCAGTACTCAAAATTATCTTCAGGTTGAGTCTGATTTTTAAACTCAAATAGTTCTACGCCAATACGATCTCCTGTTGAAAGATGGGCAATGCGAAAGTGATCCCATTTAGGACCAAAAACATCAGTACACATTACTCCAATTGGACTTTCGTCTTCTTGGATTTCAGTCGGTTTCATAATGAGATACCAGCCCATAACCTCGGTATAGAACTTCACTGCAGCATCTAGATCTGGCACAGAGATACCAATATGTGAAAATGTTCTTGGGTATTGTTTTGTCATGCTTAACTTCTTTAGTGAAATCTTTTACAAACTATAACTGATATTGATGATAAAATAAAATTATGATATGTTATCTTTATGATAATTATTTATTATGATCATCAGGGGGAACAATGATTAACCAGCAGTGGCTTGAGACCTTTATAACCTTGGTTGAAGTTGGACACTTTACATTAACAGCTGAAAAGCTGCACATGACTCAACCCGGAGTTAGTCAGCATTTAAATAAAATTGAAGAACAAATCGGCACACCTCTCCTTAATCGAGTGGGCAAGAAGTTTGAGCTTACTCGGGCAGGTGAAGTATTATTTAAATTTGGTCATAAAAGGTTAGAAGAAGAAAAGCAGCTGTTTAAGGAATTACAATTTGATTCTCCAGACAGAGGAGAGTGTCGATTTGGTTGCTCTGGCTCGATGGCCACACTTTTATATCCATATTTTATAAAAAAGCAGAAAAGCTCTCCTGAACTTATTGTGAGTATGGAAGCAGCTCCCAATGATCTTATACTTAAAAAGATTATAAAAAATGAACTCGATATAGGTATTGTTACAGAACCACTTAAGTCAGGTGAGTTGGAGTACGAATCAATTGGGTTTGAGTCCCTATGTTTAATTTTACCAAAGAAATACTCTAAACATAAAATTTCTTTTAGTAAGTTAGAAGAGATTGGTTTTATAAATCATCCCGATGGCCTTCATTATCTTGATAGGGTCATGAATGGTAATTTTAAAAAAGATTATCGTGGTGTAAATAAGTTGAAAGTTAAAGGCAGAATAAATCAAATAAGTCAGATCCTTTTACCTGTCGCTGCAGGATTAGGTTACACTGTTTTACCCGAAAGTATGGTTAAACAGTTTAGGCCATATTCATCTCTGTTTATTGTACCACTTAACACCGCTGTTCAAGATGAACTCTTTCTTGTTCGTAAAAAGCATAGATTTATAGCAAAACGTTATGAGTGGTTTGAGGTGGAGATTCGAAGATTGATTGCTGACTATTGACCGCTCCTAGATCGTAGTCTAAAAGTAGAGACTTTCTCTATGGATTTTCAGCTCGTATTCTGCTTAGAGCTGTGGGAGTTATTCCGAGGTATTTAGCAATATCTTGCTTCTTTAGCCTCTTGAAAAGCTTAGGATTTGATTCTATAAAGTCTAAGTACCTCTGTGTTGCAGTGAACTTCAATAATTGCATCTCTCGTTTTTCTCTGTTTATGAAATTAAAATCTAAAATAGATTTTAAGATAAGTAACCAGCTATAACTTTCATCAGCAAGACTTTGTAGAGTTGAAAAATCAACGATAATAGCATCAGTTTTCTCAATTGCTTTGAGTGTATAGGTTGTTGGTGCTTGAGTTAATATTGAGTAATAAGGCGTAGTCGATTGCCCTTCCCAGACAAATTCTTTGATATATTCTTTTCCGCTAGTTGTTGTATAAAGCTTTTTTAGCAATCCGCTTTTAATAAAAATTGTCGACTCGTAATGCTCACCTTCAAAAAAGATTACTTCGTCAGGATTAAATTGAACTTCTTTGATTTTTCCTTCTAGAGGGAGGAGTTCTTCGAGTTTAATATCAGCAATAGGCTTGCAGTAGTCGTAAATGAGCTTAATATTTTCCATTTTCAACCTATGTTGATGTCAGGTGAGTAAGATTTATGTATATATGCCCAATATTCAGTGAAATTGCTTGTTTTAGCAAGAAATTTAACCAAGGAGAATAAAATGCGCTTTCTAATTTTAATACTTACACTAACGACATCAACTTTAACATTTGCTCAAAGATGCCCTGTAGATGTTGCTAGTTATTGCTTTCAAGAAATGAGAGATCAAGGGCATAGCTATAATACATCAGTAAAATTTTGCAAAGATACATCAAATACTTGTTATATGGATTATAGAGAACATAATAATTCTGTTAAGACTTCAAAGAAATCATGTTTTAATACTTCGAATAACTGCTACACAGATGTATCAAGAAAGTTGCACTTTAACATTAAAGACTCTGCTCGTATTTGTGAAAACGTAAATAATAATTGCTATGTTAGATTAAGAACAAATAAGCATTCTATTAGAAGAAGTATCAAAGCTTGTAAGAATAAATATGAAGACTGTAGAGTTTGTGACCTTCTTTAGAAGATTGAATACTTGTATTATTTCATGATTAGAGTGTTCATTTCTCTTATACTTCTTTATTGGCTTATTCAAATTAAGTTTTTAAAATATTCAGGTATTTTGAAGCTTTTTATATCCTCAGGCATGAAAAATACTTCCTGAGGATTTAGTAAGTCTGCTGAAAGATTCTTACTGTTTTGAGGCTCAGAATCTTTTGGATCGTTTGATTTAGCATCTACAAAGATTAGTGGCATTGAGAGATCATTAATTGATTCTACTAGAACCATTATTTTACTGTTTGGACTAAAGGGAGGTATATAAAGAACAAAGTCCTCAAGATATTCTTCTGGAAGAGCACCTGAAAAACAAAGGCCATATTTACATGCATCATCTTGCACTCTTTTGTAAAGTTGCAAAAGATTATTCTTAGATGATTCAAGATCATCAATCCAAATATATTCAAAGTAGTTTTTTGGAAATAGTACAAATTCAGCGCTAGTTCCTTGACCCTTGTGACAATTAGGCCCATGAATTTTAAAGCCCTGCTTGAGAAGCTCTTTCTTTTGAGGAAAAGACTTATCAATAAGAGTAAAGTAGTGATTGAGTACCATTGCCATGAATTGTCCTGCTTAAGTTAATAATCGTGTAGTTCAGCAATAGACTACCTATGTGTTTCAATTTCTTAATTAAAAGACTTTTTACTCTTTATCAAAACCATCCACAATTACAGCACCTAAAGATGCAGGAAAGGATAATATGATTATACGATAGAGTCCAACAAGGTAGTTGGAAGTAAAAGAAAGCCTATTTAGTGCAAATAAAATAATCGCTACTGTAGTAAAAGTTAGAAGATAGTTAAGAATTACTCTTGAAGAGATAATAATAATTCTTTTTTCTTTTCCCTGAAAAATGGAGAATTGAGTATAAAAAAACTGAATAAAAAGAGATATACCTAAAAGTAGTACAATGTTAATTAGTGGAAGTGTTTCTCCAAACTTCCATAGCTCTTCAGAAAAAGCAATCGGTACGGCCATTACTGCAGCACCAATTATTATTTGGCTAATGTCTTCAAAGTTTACTTTCTCGAATATTTTAGTCATAAGTATTTATAATCTATTTTATGAGCTAAGAGAAGCTAATTAGATCGGGCACTTTTAGAATCGATATATTGATATGATTCATTCTTCTGAAAACAAGTAAAATCAACTGTATTATAATGCAATATAACCAAATAGGTTTTCTAATTCTTTATCACATATAAGTATATCAGTATAATTCCACTTTTCATCATTGATTTGCATTAGTGCTTCAAATCCGTTATCTGTTGCAATAAGTTCAATAAAATAATCTCTCGAATAATCTATTTCCACTCCATTAAAAGCATCAAATTTTAATGAAAAACTTTTCCAACCTTTTGATGTTTCTTCTATACTTACTAATTGTAATAAATTATCTTCCGAGTTAATCATAAGCTCTGTAGTATTAGGATCAATTTGATATTGATCAATAGATGTCTCAGTTATTCCAACTCTTAAATCTACTATATAATCTTTTGCTGATTTTGAATGGCATTTTAAATCAATGAAATCTTGTGCCATAGCACTTGTCGAAAGAAAAAGAGATAATAATAGATACTTCATTTATGGCCTTTATATTTATAGTTGTTGCTTAATAAATGAGTATTATATATTTTAGTATTTGAAATATAATTCATTTAAATATGTAAAAAATACATATTTAAATAGTAATTAAGAGTTTATATTAGATTCAAAAGAGATGGTCTCGATACCAATCAAAACATAAATTAATTATAAATAGCAAAAATCTAAGATGAGGCTTTAAGAGATGAAACTCTACTTAATGACTTTTACTTGCTGACCCTCAAATTCTGCAATTTGTGAAGGCCTCATTTTAAAGCGTTTTCTAAGTTCAACTTCACCATCAACTTTGACTTCACCTTCTGAGATGACTTCTTTGGAACGGCCTAGAGTCTCGCATAGACCAGAGGACTTTAAAAGGTCGCATAGAGGAATAAACTCTCTTCCTGATAAACCAAATTCTTTCATCTTAAACTACTCCTGTTATAATATGCAAAACCTATACTAACATCTTTCAGTGATCTTTTATATAAGAACTCTGATCATATTCTAGATCATTTATGGTCTACTACATGGTGGAGTCTTTTTTCGTTTGGCTTATTTACAGCCTTTTATGAACAGAAAAAAAGGAGTAGCTCTGCTTTGTCTAACTCCCTAATAATACAAGTACTAGAACATTATATGGGACAATACTTATATATAATTGAATAAGTTCTTTTTTCTCTTATCAAAAAACTCAAATACTCTGCATATTAACCGATAATTATATATGAAACTTAGTTTATTAATCGTTTTATTTATTTTCATATCTCAAAGCACTTTCGCTTACAATATGTGTGAGTCTGCATTTATACGAAGTGCCCATAGAGAAAAAGTTCGTGCCATTTATAAAAGATATAAAAGCTTAAAAGTTTCCAAAATTAATAACTTAACATCAACGCCAGAAAAACTCCAAGCAATTGAAGAGGCATATACTTTAATAGTAAGAGACTATCATGCAAATAAAAGACTAATTAAAATTGATGTTAAAAATTTTAGCAAAGAGATGGACTTAGCTGGAATGAAACAAACTCCACAAATGCTAAGTGAAAAAACTAGAAGTTTAGAAAGTGCTCTTTTGAAAGAAAATATAGATGATCTAAACCGTATTGTTAACCAAGCATATGACCTTCTTAGAAAAGAAGGAATTGATGTTGATTTAATAACAAGAGATTTTATGGGGATAAAAGATGTTCTCTCTATTGAACTAAAAGCTCTTAATCCGAAACGCTATTCTAGATCTTCTGATTTACTAGAAAGATATAAAAAGAAATTTGGAACAAAAAATATAACTTTTGATTTCACTGAGAATATGATTCATGGATTTGCTGGGTTTAGTAACGCATCAACGAAGAGAATTGATCTAGGTATTCAAGGAATACAAAATCTTTTAGTTGATGATGTTGTGACGATGGTTGCAAAGCATGAATTCATGCATGCAGCTTTTGCTGCGAAGAGATCTAAAGGGCAAATATCTGTTTATCATGCTGAGTACATGTCTAATGGTAGTCAAAATTTATCCTCTGTGAATAGTGGATATAATAAGTATATGACAGCTGAAGAGGTCCACAATTGGGCCAATAATCCTTTTTGGGGATCAACAAGACTTTCTGATATTTCAAAATATGGAAAAGAAATTTATAAGGCAGACTTAGAAGCGATTTTTGCTGATATTATGAAGTCAAAAAATATCTTTAAGCAAGGTGCTGAAGTTTCAGAAAAGACTATAGAAACTCTAATTGCTCAAAAAGATTTAATTTTAAATAATAAAAGCACCCTCGTTTTCACAACACAGACAAAGCAATTAGCAAAAACTGCTGACATAGCTGATTATGTGGCCATTGAATCTTTGGATGAAGCATTTATTTATTTCGATTTTATAGGTGACCCTCAAACAAAAAAACTAGTTAGTAAAATATTAAACAACAGACAAAAGCTTGATTTAAAATATAATACTTTCAAAGATGCTAATGGCGTTATGCCTGAGTCCAAGCTTTTAGAGTTTGTAGCAGAAGATGCAATGTTTTCTAAAAAAATGTCTTTTCAAATACTAGATGATTTAATTGCCAGGCAAAGTAAATTAAATGCATTTTCAAATAAGGCTCTTGAGATGAGACAGGAAACCGAACTACTAGCTGAGGATTTTATGAAAGTCCTAATGAAAAAGAAAGAACTAAATCCAAATTACCTTGATACACCTGAAGTAATCCAAGCTTTTCGTGATTTCAGGAAACAACTTAGAAAATTTGGTAACTCTGTTAAAGAGGGGTACTTAATTAAGTGATCTTTGTGATTAATTCTCTACATGTGCCAAAATAGATAGTTTTTATTTAATTTCTCTTTTTGCTTTTTATCTTATTCATTCTCTCAAGTAATCATGTTTTATTCCGATAATTAATAATGAGTTTTTATCGTAATCTTTTTAATATTTTGATGACTTTTACTATCTCACTGAGTGTTTATGCTTTTGAAGATGACTCTACTAAATTAAATAAAAAAGTATTTGATGAATACTTAATGGTAAAAGATCATAATAAGACTAAGGTTCCAAAATCAAAATCAAAAGCTTATATTTTTAATACTCATGTGAAAAAATCAAATTATACAAAACTAAATGTTGAAGCGGTGTATGTTGATCCTTATTAAACGATTACTCTTTTGTATGATCTTGATGACTAGCATAGTAGCTCACTCTTCAGAAACAGCAATCTTATTCTTTGACTTCAATAATTCATTTAACGAAGTTGATGCAGCTAAAAAAGCAGCTAAAAAAAGAGGTGAAAAGATATTTGTTTATCCAACAAAAGAATCTGAAAAACCCTTTGATATGGATCAGATAAAAAATGTACTTAAAAATTTAAATAATAAAAATATTGAAATATCTTCTATTGTTTTTTCTGGTCATCATACTCGCTCTCGTGGATATTATGGGGAATTTGGCTCTATGAAGCCAAAAGAATTCCGAAAAGAACTAGCTGCATATCCTAATATTAGGAATTCTATACGTTCAATTTTTGGGGCTGGTTGTCATACTATGACTAAATCTCAGGCCAAAAAGTGGGTGAATTATTTTGGTAATCTAGAATCTTGTATGGGTTATATGAAAATTGGTCCTGGAAACCTAACTGCTTCAGCAGGACAAAATATCTACGACTTTCTTGTTAAGGAAGAACAAATATCTAAACTAAACTCTATTGATAGAATTTTCAGTTCAAGTACATCTATTTTAACCTATCCAAAAGCGACAAGTTCTGCGATTTGGAGTAGTTCAAATCAATCATACTGTGATGTGTATGGTGACTCAGCAACACTTAAAAACTGTGAACTGATAGAAAATCTTGTAAAAAAAAGTTTCTTAACTCTACGTTCAAAAATTATGGGAAGTACTATATCAGATTCTCCTGGGAACTTAGCTATATTTGGAACTTTGGATAATGATACTTCTCTTAAAGAGGTAGAGAATGGTGAATTCAAAACTATAGAAACACTAAGCATTGAAGAATTAGAGCTTGATACGATGGAACTTCGAAATCAACTCCTATCAGATTGTCCAAACTCTGAAGTTGCTAATCAAATTACTTTTCAAGATATACAAGGATTAAAAGATTCTAGAGATGTTTTAAAAAATCATTCATTACACTTCTCTGGTGCAATTGCTTCACTTGAAAAATTGGGTTTAGAGTATCCAGGTGATTACTCTGGATTAGATGATTACGAAATCTTTTATGAAGAAGCTGAATTACTTCTAGATAAGAGAATGAAAAAAGCAACAAAAAATAGTCAGGCTTTAAAAGATAGCTGGGGTGGCTTTTGGAATAGTGTTTCAGATGATCATCAAAGTAAAGTTCGATCCGAGCTATTGAAAGTTTCAAAAGCAAAAGCTTTAGAATCTATTGTGCAGTTCATGAAAAAGCAAATTGTTGATGGTGAATGTATAACTAAAGATTGGACTCAAGATTATAAAGGTGTTCCATCGAAACAATTATTCAATAAAATGAAATCTAATCCAAACTACTGTACACAGTAATGTTATTTACTGCTAATAAATGTTCCAAATAATTGTAAATTGCTCATTTCTTTTATTCTGTATATACTCATTAGATGAGTGAACTACAAGAATTTGTAAAAAAAAGAACAGCTAATTTAAAAGGTATTTCTACTAGAAAACTCTTTGGGCTAGAGGCTTTCTATATTAATGACACACCCTTCATTGTTATCACAAGTGGTGAACAGATTGCTGTTAAAGTAGATGATTTCGAAGTTAAAAAGACAATCTTAAAAATATCTCAAGTTGTTAATTGGAATTTAGATGGGAAAGAGATGGACAATTGGTTTCTTCTTCCGGATACATTTAACAAAAAGAAAAACAAGTTAACTCCAATTTTAGATATAACATCTAAGGCCCTTCTTAAT
>Ga0209712_10004044_pt1 | contig 11791 bp, 9 predicted proteins | sample ArcOceMetagenome_FD_187443 | JGI IMG/M metagenome (GOLD analysis project Ga0209712, IMG submission 187443) | Marine eukaryotic phytoplankton communities from Arctic Ocean - Arctic Ocean - Greenland ARC118M Metagenome (SPAdes) (version 2) | ecosystem: Environmental > Aquatic > Marine > Oceanic...
GGCAATCGAAAACAGTTTGCAGCGCTTGCAAACAGATTATATTGATTTATATCAATTGCATTGGCCATCGAGAGGTGTAAACTGTTTTGGTGTGAGAGATTATCCTTTTAAAACAGCTACCAAAGAAGCAGAAAATCATTTAGAAATTTTAGAAACTTTAAATGATTTTATCAAACAAGGAAAGATAAAAAGCATTGGTTTGTCTAATGAAACGCCTTGGGGAACTATGAAATATTTGCAAGCTTCAGAAGCAAATAATTTACCAAGACCCGCAACTATTCAGAATTCATATTCTTTAATTCATAGAGGCTATGAAGTTGGATTGTCTGAAGTTTCTATGCGAGAAAATATTGGTTTACTAGTGTATTCACCTTTAGCGCAGGGTGTTTTATCTGGAAAATATTTAGATGGGAATTTACCTGAAGGAGCAAGAGGAACCTTGTTTCCGAGGTTTATTGCTAGGTATAAGAATGCAGGTTCTGAGGCTGCGGTTATAAAATATTTAGAAATAGCGAAAAAGCATAATTTAACACTTACTGAGTTGTCTTTAGCATTTATAAATCAATTACCATTTGTTACAAGTAATATTATTGGAGCTACAAAAATGAGTCAACTAAAAGAAAATATAAACTCTATTAATGTTCATTTATCTGATGAAATTATTGGTGAAATAAATGCAGTTCATGATTTAATTCCGAATCCTGCTCCTTAAAAAAAAGCTCGATTAATTTCTTAAATAGGAATAATTATTTTCAAATAAATTAGAAAACCAGATACTGTTAATTAATCGTATCTGGTTTATTTTTTTAGAATCCAAAAAAAAAGAGGTCATCACGACAAAGTGCTGAAGTGTTGCTTAGAATAAGGCTTTAAGCTGTAAAAGTATCTAAAATTTTCATTACTGATAATCCGTTTTCTAGTGAACAAGGGTTTGTAGCTTCACCTAAAAAATAATTTACAGTTTGTTCAATCATAGGTTGTTGAATATGAATAGGGTTTTTAAAGCTGAAAACTTCTTCTTTTTCATCGGTTGATAAAAATACTTTTTCGCCATAAAAAGAAAAGGTAATTGTACCTTTTTCTCCATAGATTTTGCATTCGTCCTTTACTTCTTTTTCTGAAGCATTAAAATTCCAAATACCTCTAAATTGAGTTCCATTTTTAAATTCAATAATTCCATTTACAAGATCATCAACATTGTTGTTTAATGACGAAGTAGAAAAGCCATGTGCACTTTTAACGTCGCCAAAATAATGAAGCATTAAATCTATTTGATGCGGTCCAATATCATGAAAATAGCCACCTCCAGAAGTTGCTGGATTTAAACGCCAATTAGCTGCTGTTTTTGTGATGATGTTGTTGGTTTTAGATTGTAAAATTTGAATATCAGCAAATCTTATTTTTCCAATGATATCAGTAGCGATTAATTTTTTTACTTTTTCAAAAGAAGGTAATTTTCTTCTGTAATGAGCTACGACTAGTTTGTCTGTTTTATGCGCAATGTTATTTAATTTTTCAGCCTCAGCAAGGTTTAAGGTAATTGGTTTTTCTAAGTACACAAACTTTTTTGCTAACAAACTTTTTTTTGCGTATTCTAAATGGGTGTCAGGTGGCGTAGCAATATAAATAGCATTTATTTCTGGGTTGGCTAATAATTCATCGACAGAGTTATACCAAAAAGGAACTTGATGTCTTTCTGCAAAATCTTTTGCTTTTGCAGCATTTCTCCTCATTACTGCAATTAATTTTGAGTTTTTTACTTTTTGAAAAGCAGGGCCACTTTTTATTTCAGCAACATCTCCACAACCAATTATTCCCCAATTAATAGTTTTCATATTCGTAATTTTATTTAAAATTAAAGTATTTTTTTGTGAGTTGTTAATGAATGACCAACACAAATAATTTACATGAATAATTATTTTCTACCTCCTTATTTTTAATGTTTCTGTTTGTGAAAATGGTTGGGGTAAAGTGTACAATATTTTCAACTACTTGCATGGTTTCTATAACCTTAATATTTGATGGGTTTCTTTTTAGCTTGGTGTTGATTTGCTGGATGTTTATAAATAATTGAGACAATTAATTACCCTATTTTGTTAAATAGGTTTATTTCTTCCCTTCAACAATCACAACAATCTCTCCTTTTGGCGGTTTGTTTGTATAGTGTGCTAAAACTTCAGTAGCAGTTCCTCTAATGGTTTCTTCAAACATTTTTGTAAGTTCTCTAGAAACAGAAACTTGTCTGTCTGCACCAAAATATTCTACAAAATGCCCCAAAGTTTTAACTAACTTATGTGGAGATTCATAAAAAATCATCGTTCTAGTTTCTTCTGCTAATAACAAAAAACGGGTTTGTCTTCCTTTTTTTACAGGTAAAAAACCTTCAAAGATAAACTTGTCATTTGGCAAGCCAGAGTTTACCAAAGCAGGCACAAAAGCAGTTGCGCCAGGCAAACAATCTACTTCTATCTTATTTTCTACACAGGCTCTTGTAAGTAAAAAGCCAGGATCAGAAATTGCAGGTGTTCCTGCATCAGAAATTAAAGCACAGGTTTCTCCGTTTTTTATTCGGTTTAAAATTCCTGTAATAGATTTATGTTCATTGTGCATGTGATGACTATGCATTTGGGTAGCAATTTCGTAATATTTTAAGAGTTTTCCGCTTGTGCGTGTGTCTTCTGCTAAAATAAAATCGACTTCTTTTAGAATCCGAATGGCTCTAAAAGTCATGTCTTCTAAATTGCCAATTGGGGTAGGAACTAAATATAATTTACTCATAATTTCTTAAATAGATTCGTAAGTTTCAACAGTAATATCAGCAATTATATCTCCGGTGTGCTTAATGCTTAAAGGTTCAAATAATAAAAGGTGAACTTCTTCTTTCGCAATAGGTTTATGTTGCACTCCTTTTGGTACAATATAAAATTCGCCTTCATTTAAAGTGATCGTTTTGTCTCTAAGCTCAATCTCTAAGCTGCCTTTAATCACCATAAATAATTCATCTTCATTGTCGTGTTTATGAAATAGAAACTCGCCTTTTAATTTTGCTAATAAGATTTGTTGACCGTTTAACTCTCCTACTTTCTTTGGAGACCAAAGGTCCGAAAACAGCTTGAATTTCTCTTCTACATTAATTACACTCATGAAGCAAATTTACAAAGAATTGGACGGATTCTGCGTTACCGATTGCAGCAATTGTTTGAGCTCTTTTTTGTTTAAAAAAAGCGAGTGCGAAAAGCGGGGCATTTCTCTTTAGAAATGAACGCCCAAAAAAGGTTTTTTCTAGCGAAATTGTTTAATTTTGCAGCTCATTAAAAGAAAATAAATGTATAGAAGTCATTCTTGTGGCGAGTTAACAGCATCGCATATAAATACAGAGGTAACCTTAGCAGGTTGGGTACAAAAATCGCGTGATAAAGGGTTTATGGTTTGGGTCGATTTACGAGACAGATATGGAATTACGCAGTTAATTTTTGATGAAGACCGTACCTCAAAAGAAATGATGGAAAAAGCAAAATCTTTAGGAAGAGAATTTGTAATACAGGTTACAGGTACTGTGATAGAGCGGGAATCTAAGAATTCTAAAATATCTACAGGAGATGTTGAGGTATTGGTTTCTAAGCTAGAAATTTTAAATGCATCGATTACGCCGCCTTTTACAATTGAAGATAAAACGGATGGTGGAGAAGACATCAGAATGAAATATAGGTATTTAGACATTAGAAGAAATCCTGTTAAAGACAGTTTAATTTTTCGTCATAAAGTATCGATGGAAGTTCGTAAATACTTGTCTGATCAAGAATTTATTGAGGTTGAAACCCCCTATTTAATAAAATCTACTCCTGAAGGAGCCAGAGATTTTGTGGTGCCTTCACGTATGAATGAAGGTCAATTTTATGCATTACCGCAATCTCCACAAACCTTTAAGCAACTATTAATGGTTGGTGGAATGGATAAATATTTTCAGATTGTAAAATGTTTTAGAGATGAAGATCTACGTGCAGACAGACAACCAGAATTTACACAGATTGACTGTGAAATGGCGTTTGTGGAGCAAGAAGATATTTTAACTGTTTTTGAAGGATTAACACGTCACTTATTAAAAGAAATTAATAATGTTGAGGTGGCAGAATTTCCAAGAATGTACTATGATGATGCGATGCGTTTGTACGGAAATGACAAACCAGACATCCGTTTTGGAATGGAGTTTGGCGAGTTAAACGAAATCACACAACACAAAGATTTTGGCGTTTTTAATAGCGCAGAACTAGTGGTTGGTTTCGCAGTTCCTGGAGGAAATTCGTATACAAGAAAGGAAATAGACACTATTATAAAATGGGTTAAAAGACCACAAGTTGGTGCTTTAGGAATGATTTATTGTCGTGTAAACGAAGATGGAACGTTTAAATCTTCGGTAGATAAATTCTACGATCAAGAAGATTTAGCAAAGTGGGCTGAAAAAACCGGAGCAAAAACAGGAGATTTAATCTGTGTTTTATCCGGAGAAAAAAATAAAGTAAGAGCGCAGTTATCTGCTTTAAGAATGGAGTTAGCAACACGCTTAGGATTGAGAGATCCAAAGGTATTTGCGCCTCTTTGGGTAATTGATTTTCCGTTATTAGAATTAGATGAAGAAACAGGTCATTATCATGCAATGCATCACCCATTTACTTCTCCGAAACCAGGACAAATGGAATTACTAGATACAGATCCTGGAGCTGTAAAAGCAAATGCGTATGATTTGGTTTTAAACGGAAATGAAATTGGTGGAGGTTCTATTCGTATTCATGACAAACAAATGCAAGCAACAATGTTGCGTCATTTAGGTTTCTCTGAGGAAGATGCCAAAGCACAATTTGGTTTCTTAATGGACGCTTTTGAATATGGAGCGCCACCTCACGGTGGTTTGGCTTTTGGATTGGATAGATTGGTTGCTATTTTAGGCGGACAAGAAACAATTCGTGATTTTATTGCGTTTCCGAAAAACAATTCTGGACGTGATGTAATGATTGATGCGCCCGCATTTATAGATGATACTCAGTTGAAGGAGTTGAGTTTAAAATTAGATATTAAAGCATAAAATTTTAAATCCCGCAAAAGCGGGATTTTTTATTACTTTTATTCAATGAAATTAAAGAGAAAGTTTTTTTATATTATTCTTAGTGTTTTTTTCTACGGATGCTTTCCTAATTCTGAAATAGATAAAAACAAGTATCAACATTATGTTGGTTATATCGATCAAGAAAAAGCACTTTTAAAGAGTGAATATGTTTTATGTGATAAAGAAAACATTAAACTTACTTATAATGGCGCAGCTGCTTATGCTTTTAAAGGAACTAAAAAGAGATTTAGAGATTCAATTTTATCAAAATACAATCATACTCTTTATCAAGATTCAGGTTATGTCAGTTTTCGTTTTTTAGTAAATTGTGAAGGAGAAGCTGGTTGGTTTGAAATTGTAGAGATGAATCTAGATTTACAAGAAGTAGATTTAAATGATAAAATGGTGGAAGAATTATTAAAGCTAACTTCAGAAAAACAAAATTGGAATAAATTAGGGTATCGTAAAGATGAAAAATTTGATTATTATATGTATATCTTATATAGAATAGAAAATGGACAAATTACTGAAATATTGCCTTAGTTTTATCATGTTTTTGATTGTTTTTTCTTGTCATAAAGAAACAACATTAAGTGCGGCTGAAAAGAGATTACTTGCTGAAGAAACATATAGTAAGGCAGTACAATTTACGCAGGGATCAACTGAATTTCAAAATGGAATTGTAGATGCATTAGCAATAGATCCAAACTATCCACAAGGTGTTTATGAGTTGTCTGTTGCTCATTTAAAAAGAGGAATGCCAAACAAATGGTTGCAACAATATGATAAAGCTGTAAAATTAGATTCTATAACAAGAATTCCTTGGCGTGGTTATTTATATTTATGGTTTTATAGAGATTATAAAAAGGCTATAAAAGATTTTGATACTTCTGATACTTTAACGCCTAATTTTATTGATCAACCACAAGGAATTAGTGTAGATTATTGGAGAGGAGTTGCTTATTTAGGACTAAAAGATTATGAACAATCTATTTCTTTTTTTGATAAATATATGAATCAGCAAATTGAAGAATTAGGAGAAGATTGGATTGAAATAAAAGCTTTTCTATTTATTGGGATAGCTTATTTTGAATCTAATAATCTAGAAAAAGCAAATATGTATTTTGATAAAGTTATAAAATGCAATGAAGGAAATTATGCGGATGCAAAATATTATAAAGCATTAATTTATAAGCAAACAGGAGAAGTTTTATTAGCTAAAAAACTTATAGAATCTGCATTAGAAGATTTTAATAATGGCTATATAAATAGAAGACCTTATGTAGAATCATTAAGGCAATTATATTTAGCTGATTATAATGAATTAAAGGAATCTTTAAAGTAATTAATTTAATTTTTAAAATGAAAAACCTGCTCTCACTTTTACTGCTTTTCACTTCTATAATTTCATTCTCTCAAGACATTACTGGTGATGAATTATTAGAAAAATCCATTCAGTTTCATGATCCAAATGGAAACTGGGAGACGTTTGAAGGAGCCCTTTTTGTTACTATGGAAACACCAAAAGCAACAGCAAGAAAAAGTAGTATCCGTATAAATTTACCTAAAGAACATTTTTCTGTAAAAGCAATTAGAGATACAATTACAACAACATATGCAGTTCGTAAAGGTGTTTGTAGTTTGGCTATTAATGGAGATGAAAATCCGTCTGCAGCAGTTAAAAAGCAACACGGTTTAAGTTGTGAGCGTGCAAATATGTACAAGAATTACTACACGTATTTGTATGGTTTGCCCATGAAATTAAAAGATGAAGGAACTATTATTCATCAAAAAGTAGAAAAGAAAACTTTTAAGGGAAAGGCGTATTTGGTTTTAAAAGTCACTTACAGTAAGGAAGTTGGTAAAGATACTTGGTATTTCTATTTTGATCCAACCACTTATGCAATGGAAGTGTATCAGTTTTTTAAAGAAACAAAAGATAGCGGAGAGTATATTTTATTGTCGGGTTTAGAAAACATCAATAAAGTGAAGATTCCGAAGGTTAGAGCTTGGTATTATAATAAAAATAATGCTTATTTGGGTACGGATATTTTATCGAAAACAGAATAGAATCATTCAGTAAGTATTGACATTCAGTTTTTTGAATCTTTAAAAAGACTACCTTTAAAAACAAAATGCTATTAAATTATGGAAATACTTCTGCTCATTTTTATCATTATTTATTTATTGATTACAAACAAAAAGATAAGTGATAAATTACAAGCACTGCATGCTTCTGTTTTTCAAATGGATGATGAAATTCGGTTTTTACAGCAAAAATCATTGACTTTTGAGGCGCTATTGAAAAAGAATAATGAGAGCCCAGCTAAACGCGAACCGGTAGCAGTAGATTCTGTAGCTGTTGAGGAAAAGCCAATAAAAGTAAAAGAAACATCAATAATAATTGAAGAAAAACCTAAAATTGTTGTTTCAGAAAAGGCAGAGCTAGCAAAACCAATTATTAGTGATTCTGCAAAAACCTCCCCAATTCTAGAGGTTAAAAAGACTATTTTAAAAGAAGTAAAAAAACAAGAGAAATTTATTCCAAAGAAATCTTGGATTGAAAACTTTAAAGACAAGAACCCAGATTTAGAGAAATTTATTGGAGAAAATTTAATCAATAAAATAGGGATGTTAATTCTTGTTTTAGGGATTAGTTTCTTTGTAAAATATGCCATTGATAAAGATTGGATAAATGAACCCGCTAGAGTTGGTATTGGTGTTTTATGCGGTTCTCTTATTATGATGATTGCCCATAAATTAAAGAAGAATTATGGAGCTTTTAGTTCTGTTTTAGTGGCGGGAGCCATTAGCATTTTTTATTTTACAATCTATATTGCTTTTCATGAATATCAATTATTTAGTCAAACTGTTGCCTTTAGTATTATGGGGCTTATTACTGTTTTTAGCACGTTGGTTTCAGTTTCTTATGATAGACAAGAATTAGCAATTTTATCTCTAATTGGGGGTTTTGCTGCCCCTTTTATGCTAAGTACAGGAGATGGAAATTATGTTGTTTTATTTTCGTACATAGCTATTTTAAACCTTGGTCTTCTTGCCGTTTCTTATTTTAAAAAATGGAAAATAGCCAGCATCTTAGACTTTATTTTTACCACTATTTTATTTGTTGGTTGGTGTGTAATAGAAATATCAAAAAATGATTTTGAGCATTTCGGGGCATTAATTTTTGCAACTGTTTTTTATTTTATTTTTAGTATAACAATTGTTTTAAATAACTTAAGAAATAAAGGTATTTTTTCTAAAATTGAATATTTTATTTTAATCGCAAATACTTTTATTTTCTTCGGAATGGGTATGTTAATTCTAAAAGATATAGCGTCTAATTTTACAGGGCTATTCACATTATTATTAGCCGTTTATAATGTAATGTATGCAACTATTTTATATAAGAAATTCGGGCTAGATAAAAATGCTGTCTACCTTTTAATTGGGTTAGCACTTACCTTTGTTACGCTAACGATTCCTATTCAATTTAATGGAAATCAAATTACATTATTTTGGTCTGCAGAAGTCGTTTTATTGTTCTGGTTGTCTCAAAAATCAAAAATTGAAGCGTTTAAATTAGGTGCAATTATCGTGCAAATATTAGCTGTAATTAGTTTGTTGATTGATTGGGAATTGTATGCATCTTCAAAAGAATTATCAGTGGTATTAAACCCTTTATTCATTGCTGGTTTTGGAGTGAGTATTTCGTTATTTCTAACGTACTGGTTAATGAAAAAAGAAGTAAATATTGTAACCAAATTTTTTACTTTAGATATTGATTTTTACAAAACACTTGTTTTGGTCGCATTTGTTTTAGTCACCTATTTTACAGGGCTTTTAGAAATTAATTATCAAGCAAATCAGTATTTAGAAAACACAGCATCTGCGCGTTCTTTTCCGGTTACTTATCATTTTGTGTTTGTAGCACTTTTATTATTTTTTGCAGAAAAATTAAAAAAGAAAAACATAGAAAAAGTAGTGTTACTGATTAGTTGCATTTCAATTTTCTTATTTATTGTTAACCTCTGCGGGCTTCCATCCAATGAAATAGTTCAAAATCTTGTTTTATCTTTGGATAGTAAGTATGCATTCTATTTTCATTATATAATATTAGGTTGTCTTAGTTACTTTGGATTTCAATTATTTACAAAAATCAGCACGGTATTTAATATAAAACCGATACAAAGCAAATGGTTGCCTTGGCTTTTTATTTTTGCAATTGTTTATACTTTAAGTAATGAAGTAATGGTTCATGGCTTGCATTTTTCTGATATTAGTGCAACCCTATCAGAGGTAGAAACGCTAGACCAGGAGTATTTAAAATATAACCTTGTAGAAACTAAAATTAGCGGACTAAAGACTCAGATTATTAAAATTGGTTATCCTATTCTTTGGGGTATTTTCTCTTTTATTTTCTTAATTATAGGGATTAAAAAACAATGGAAAATTTTACGGATTATTGCCCTTTCTTTATTAGGTATTACTATTGTAAAATTGTTTGTGTACGACATTAAAAATGTTTCTGAAACAGGAAAAATAATTGCTTTTATATTATTGGGTGTTTTAATTTTAATTATTTCTTTTGTGTATCAAAAAATAAAAAAATTAGTAAATGATGAAACTTCAGAAAATGAAAAAATATAGTTTTTTAATCTTCTTTTTTATCGGATTAACCTGTTTTAGTCAAAACTATAAAGGGACTTTAAATCCAATAGAAAAAAATGGTTTGCATAAAATAATGCTTACTTCAGAAATTAGGGCTGCAAGTAAAAATAATTTTAATTTTATAAGGATAAAGGATAGCTTAAATCAAGAAATTCCTTATGTTCTAAAGGATTATTCAGATCGATTTTTTTCAACTTTTTTACCCATAAAAATTGTATCAAATAAAAGAATCAAAGATTCTATTACGGCTGTTCTAATAGAAAATAAAACGAGAAAAAAACAAGCAAGCCTTATTCTAAAAATAGCAAATACAGATATTTCTAAAAGATATGATCTTTTTGGAAGTAACGATGGTAAAAAATGGTTTGGAATTAGGTCTAATAAAACCTTAAATCTTAATAATTACGATGACAAGATTACAATAGAAAAAAGGATTAATTTTCCAGTAAATGCCTATCAATTTTTAAAGATATCTTTTAATGATAAAAATTCTTTACCAATTAATATTTTGGGTGTTGGCGTTTATAAAAATAGGTTCTTTTCTGAGGAGCCTATCGCTTTAAAAAAGTTTAGCCAAGAGATCATCGAATTAAAAGATAGAAAAGTAACTCAGATTAAATTTACGGCTAATAGTAAACACAAAATTAATAGTATTTCTTTTGATATAACGACTCCTTTTTTCTTGCGAAACGCGAAATTAATTTTGCAAAGAAAACAGACCATTAAAAAGAGAGTCAAAGAGTATGAGGAGGTCGTTTCTAGCTTTCAGTTAAGTTCAAAAAAAGAAAATACTTTTAATCTCAACAACTTTAATGAGAAGGAATTTATTATAGAAATTAAGAATGAAGACAATCCATCTCTGGCGATTAAAGGGCTAAAGTTATTGCAGAAACCGATCTATATTATTTCAAATTTTAAAAAGAACCAGCAATATCAATTAATCATCGATACTACTTTTTCCAAGCCTTCTTATGATTTAGGTAATTTTATCTCAGAGAATACCCTTAATATGGAAGAAGCTGCTGTTAAACATCTTACAAGGGTTAAAAGAGGAGTAATCATTATTAAAAAGAATCCATTTTGGGAAACGCCTTTTTTTATGTGGATTTGTATTATTTTTGCAAGTTTTTTAATCATTTACTTTGCATTAGATTTGTTAAAAGATGTAAAAAATAAAGAAAAAAAACAGCTTTAAAATTCATTATATTTTCTCATTAGATTAAACAATGCCAACAACAAAAAAAATATATAGAAAAATATTAATTTGGAGATATAGACATATTTCCGAAAGACAATTTATATACATACTAAGTATTTTAGTTGGTTTTTTAGCGGGTTTAGGTACTTTTATTTTAAAGGATTTAACCTTCTTAATTGAAGAGTTATTGCAAGGAAATTTTATTAAAGAGTATCATTATTCACTTTATTTTATTTTTCCAATTATTGGTTTATTTCTGGTGTTTTGCATCAAGAAATTCGTAATTAAAAGAGATATTGGTCATGGGATTTCAACTACGTTACACGCAATTTCTAGCAGAAACGGAATGATACAAGGATATAAGATATTTGCCTCTTTAATTACAGCGCCGATTACGGTTGGTTTTGGGGGTTCTGCTGGATTGCAAGGGCCAGCAGTAAGTAGTGGAGCAGCTTTGGGCTCTAATGTTGCACAGTTGTTTCATATGAATTCCAAAACAAGAATGTTGCTCATCGGTTGTGCTACTGCTGGTGCAATGTCTTCGATGTTTCAAGCTCCGATCGCAGCGATTATCTTTGCAGTAGAAATTTTTAGTTTAGACTTGGCTTTTGCTTCTTTGATTCCTTTATTGTTGGCATCCGTTTCTGCAGTCATTACCTCTTATTTTTTCGTAGGAACAGATGTATTATTTGGTTTTAAATTGGTGGATGTTTTTCAGATGAAAGATATTCCTTTTTATATAATTTTAGCTTTTCTAACAGGAATTGCCTCTGTTTATTTTTCTAAAATGTATTTTAAAATAATTAACTTTTTTGAACAGT
>Ga0209712_10004046_pt1 | contig 11788 bp, 11 predicted proteins | sample ArcOceMetagenome_FD_187443 | JGI IMG/M metagenome (GOLD analysis project Ga0209712, IMG submission 187443) | Marine eukaryotic phytoplankton communities from Arctic Ocean - Arctic Ocean - Greenland ARC118M Metagenome (SPAdes) (version 2) | ecosystem: Environmental > Aquatic > Marine > Oceanic...
ATCTACCTTGTACAACAGAAGTTCTCCACTGCGAGATGGCTTCTCAGAGCTATCTTCGTCACCGTTCTCCTTCGGTTCACCTTCATTGAGTTGGTAACATCCGATGACGATAGGAAAGGAATTATCATTGAGAGGTGTGTACAGAGTTTCAAGACTGCATGCATTTAGCCTGGTCTCAAGCTTGTCAATCCATTTTTGTTTGGGATCCATTCTCGCCAGTGTAGTTGAAAATGACTTATCACAATGAGAAATGTCTGCGCTATTTATTTGCTGTCTGTTTCATACATTGAACATAGACTGTGCTAACGTTCTACGATATCATCCTTGTCATAGTACCAGAGTATCGATAGGAAGCTTGATGTGAGTTTGTGCGTTTCTGTTTCCCCGTCAGTAGTGCTAAAAACCCTGCGAAGCCTGGCGCGAAACATCTCGCCAGTTGCCAGCTATTAATAAAGATTAATAAAAGGACATCACAAACTCAACGCAGCAGTCGAAACATACCGTATGATACTTTCCATCAGACCAGTCGGCACTTGGCACCATCATACAACAACTCACTACTGTTGAGGATTCAAAATGACAAAGATCCAGCGCAATGCTCATTCTTCACGCACACGTAGGAGATGCTTCAAATGTACGCGACAATCTCTATATGGAATATGCATCATATCGGTATATTGCTATTACATTACTGCAATGCGACTTCTACACAAAGAGCCCGATCCAGCATTGATTGAGTCGGGCTTGGACTCACCTTCTTCGCATAAAAGAAATGTTCGCAATAATGTTCTAGTTGCATCGACTGACATGCATGAGGTATCTACTAACAAATGGCTCCTTAGTCTGGCAGACGGCAAACCAAGCAACGAACGCGATGCTGAACTCAATGAACTGAGTTGTGTGCACAAGATTGGGATATTTATTCTATCGAAAGACTTCATGGAGCTTGGAAGACGTTATAACCATGATAGAAGCGGTTGTGCACCAATCATTTTCAAGAACGAAGAAAGTTTGAATATCACTCTAAGCAATGCCGCAGGTAGGATCGGTAAAATATCGCACCTTAGGGATGTACAAAGGTTCATTCTGCAGCACGAGTTTCAACAGAATCGAGATATGGATGTTTCCAATGGTGCAGTTATCGTTGCAGATTTTGATCTTCAAAGCTGGCCTTCACCTCAAGAAATCAACGATCGTGCTGGCAAAGTCCTCAAGGGCACGCATGATGCATTCTGCTCCAACGGTGTTGTGATAAAAGGCAAAGACAAGAAATACTATGATACTTTCGCAACAATAATGTTACCCGATTCCTTTCTGATGAAGCTAGAAAAAAGACTTTTCCCAGGGCCATATGAGAACGAAACAAAGATGTTCATTCGAAGCGACAGAAAGTCCAGTATCTCTCAGGAACAAATTTGGAAAATGTTCCATAAACTCGGGAGAAAATGTTCGACGGGGACAGTCAGTGTCAGATCGTGTTTTGGGGGATTGGCAGTTTATAGAGCGGACGTTTATTTGAAATCGGATTGCACGTATCAATTAGATAGAGATTTTATTGATGCTAGAGATATCAATACCGTCATGAGATATGCAAACAAAAAAGAAGGCAGACCTTGCGAACACGTCGTACTCCATGAGTGTTTTCGCAGTACGAATCCCAAATTTCATATCGCAGTGGACCACGACATGGTCACTGTTCGGAAATCCAATGAGAAACACAATTCATAAATTGAATTTTATTAATAACTTATTGCAGCTCAAATTGACCTTTGAAAAAGTTTGCGTATGCGTCTTCAGAATTTCCCAATCCCTTACCAGTTCCATTTTCTTGCTGATTATGTTTCATCATTACATACAAATTCTCCGCACATGAAAGAGCAACATTCTGAATCTGAGGCAACATATCAAACTTGATGTTTCCCAATGAATTTCCCAAAACTGAAGAACTCCCATACTTGTGAATACCACAAATGTTTCCTTTCCCGTCAATGCTCATGCTAATTTTTGTAGAAGCACACAATTCTTCTTGCCTGCATGCGTCAAATATCATTACACTATCATTCTTCTTCTTGACTCTTCGAACATTCACATTCACATCCCCATCCGCGTTGAGAGGGATCAAACAAACTGTAATGACAATGGGACAATCCAAAACTCCATCTGGACATACAGAGTTAGCAATATCACCATCCAACATGATCTCATCTGATGCTCTTGATTTCTTTCCCCCAGCACCTCCCGTCTGCGCATTGCTTGCAGCATTATCTACTTTCTCCACTGGCACAACACTCGGCAATCTCAAGTTTTGCATTGCTCCAAAAATAGCCATGCTGCATGCATCCATCAAGCTTCCATCGCAATGAGTCACTAGAATATCAATATTGAGTCTCCAAACATATCGCCCTTTCAGTACCACAAGTTTATTTCGGTTTAATAAATGCGGAAGTAGCAAATGCGATAATGTCGAAGTGACCTCGTGTTCCTCTTTCCGAATATCTTTTCTGTCCTTTGAAAGGGAGGCATATGGTAGAATGTCAATATTGAGATCGATCATTCCTTCACTCCTGATGAATGGTGGATGCACAAGTTCCGCCTTGATACTGCATAATATATCAGTATTGGATGCAGGGAGGAACAGACGAGATGAACCATTGGATAGGATGGGTGATGATACGGGTGATATCAGAGTGTAAGGTCGCTGGTGGAGATTAGACCTTCCATCCATTCGGAAGCTTTCTGCGCATGATTGGCGAATGAAGCTGATCTCTGACGGGGATATGCTCATCTGGAATGAATTCGACTAACTTGCGGCAGCAGCAGGATGTGTTCGTCTGATGGACTAAGTGCAATGGTTGCACAAGAAGGTGATTGATATTGATTATTGGTGCTTGTTGGTGCAACTTGTTACTACTGGCCACTACTGGCCCTGGTTCTCTCATTTTTACGTCCTTCGTTAACCGTGTAGGTTCTGGGAGCTCTTAAAATATTTTTCGGACACAACGAGACGAGACAGCCAGCAGCCAGCCACTCATCGATGACAACATCACACTCCAACCGAGAGAGCTCCAACGAAATTCCATCACTTTCACTTCATTCTTTACAAAGAATTTGAAAGCAAAAACCATGATGTTCCTCCTCCACTACACAATCCTCGCCTGCCTCCTTACTGCAGTGCATCCATTTGCACCAAACTATGTAGGATCCAATCGGCAGTCCACAGAACTTTTCGGTGGTATTGGAATTGCAAAATCGTATTCATGGAAAGAAGACCAATATGAAATAGAACTCAGAATCAAAGTTCCCAAAGAAACCACCGCTAGACAAATCAAGTATACTCCCAAATCCAAATCTATTAATTTAGTTGTAGGAGATGAGTTATTGCTCGATGGATCTAGACAAATGAGAGGCATGCTTGATCTCGATGGAACGTTTTGGTCGATTATTGATTCTGAGGAACACGACGGCAGAGACGTTGTCATTACGATGGAGAAAATGATTTTACCACCAAAGGATCCTTTTGAAGTAATTAATTGGGATTGGGATGGTATTTACCCTGATGACGAGGATGAGATCATTGAGAAAAAGTATGATGAGGCTAAAGAACTTGATGTGAAAGAATATGCGGCGTCTTTGGGAGTTGATATTGACAACATTGACATGTCGAAGGTTGATAAAAGCATGTTTAGCAGTGGGTTGAACATGACTAGAAATACTCTCGATGAATTGACAAAATCGGGGTATGTTAGTGAAGTTACTAGACAAGGAGATGGGACGGAGTTGCTTGATCAAGGGGCTGGAAATACTGTCCCATTCAATGCGTTTGGAGAAAATGTGGGACAGGATGAAATTGAAGCTGCAGGTATTCAAATGGGTGATATTCCAGCACCAACTGCTAGTAATCCATTCATGACAAAGGACTCACCATGGTTGCAGACCATGCCCGCCGAAGAAGCGAGGACTGGCAACGAAGAGATTGTGACAGAGACAGAGGCTCCAGTAGAGAAAAAAAACTCTGACAAGACAAAGAAAATGGAAATGAAGGATCCAATTGATTTGTTGACAGTTCCAAAACTGAAAGACATCCTCAAGAGGGAGGGACTGAAAGTTAGTGGAAATAAGGAGGAACTACAGGATAGGCTCAAAACTCATGTCAAGACTGTTGTGAAGAAAAATAAAGACGGTGAAACGTTACAATAGTAGGTAGGATAAATAACAATAGTACATGTGGTGTACAATCTGCAGTTATTTCAATTTGATTTATGAACTTGCTAGTAGCCAAAGAACTTCACATCAGCCCGTTGGAAATCATCTTCAGACGATTTCTCGCCGTTGCCCTTCATGTCAACTTTTCGAATTATGTAGACAGCCGGTCCATAGTTTTTAGACTCTTCCTCGTCTTCCGTAGTTTCCTTCACTTTCATTCCCTCTCCTTCGTCATCACGCTCTTGCGCGTCGTTCCCGTGAACCTCTATTCTCCAACTGCACTCGCCATCACCATCTTTTAAACCGGTTATCAAAACTTCGTTGACCCAAGAAAGACCTTCTGGTCCATTTGCATTCAAATGTGACACGATCAATATGTAACCATCTATTGCAAGGGTCCTTGCTGCTTCAGAAATGATCTTCACGCAGTTCTTTGTCCCTTGCGCCTTGTCTGATAACATGGCATCAAGAGTACCTTTATCGATGATAACATCGAATTCTTTGTCGTTGTACGGCAAATCTCTTGCATCGTGAACTTTGTAGTCCACTTGAAGTCCATTTTCCGATTTCTGTGTCTTTTTATGCTTCTCGAGGAGATCAATACAAGACTTGCTATAGTCAAAACAAATGATTCTCTCCGCAATCTTCTTTGCATCAATTTTCGTCTTTGCCTCAATTTCATGCATATTTTTACACAATTCTTCACCTAATGGCGCATCGCCACATCCAATTTCGAGCACTGATCGAGGTGATCGGTTAGGGTCTAGTTCAAAGTCAGCAAATTCATTCTCTTGTTGGGGAGTTTCTTCGGCATCATTGCCATCTTCTTCTACCTCTTCATCTTCCTCCTCTTGAAAAATTTCTTGATCAGATTCATCATCATCTTCATCTTCATCAACTTCTTCATCGGATTTTCCATCAGCTGCATCAACTTCGTCATCATCGCCTTCGAGAATTTCTTCCATTTCATCGTCGCAATCAGACCATTCCTCCTCTGCTTCGTCTCTACCAAGCACGAGAGGAAGCAGCAGTGGCTTCAATTCATCATATGAAAAATACCATGCAAATCCAGGAGATGCCTCTTCGTCTGCGGTGTCATCCTTGTTGCCATTCTTGCCCTTGCTCTCGTCTTTGTCTTTGGTATCGCTTGAATAGTTCTTCTTGTACCTCTCATCCCAATAATTCTGCGAGCCATACGAAGGGCATTCTGATTTTTCATCGCAAGGCGTGCAAGTCCGTGGATCTCTTGCTTCTTCTGTTGATGCTTCTTCTATTTTCCTCTTCATTGTAAATATATCGCAGCGTGAAATGGAAGTATGATATGGTATTAGATTGGTATTAGTCTACTCTTCTGCACACTGCATGTCGTACGAATGTAACGAAATGTTGTGTCTATGGTCTTGTTCTCTCTCACCTCGGTTTGATGAATGGATCAGGGGAAATGCGCGAAAACTCAATTATCTTTCGCGCGGTCTCTGTCATCTTCAACTCAATGATGAGCCATTTGGAATTTTGGCATCATCATCGATCATCGCATCCTCGAATGGAATCCTATTGATAACGATTTTGCAATTTACGATCGCAATCTGAAATTCGAAAATAGTAAGATCGTAATTTACTTTACGATTACCTACAACACCGCAAGATCAACTTGAAAATGGCCACCGAAACATCGAGATTATTAACGTACAAACACCTTTCTGTGGACCGTCTTTCTATTATAGGGTTAGACGAGGGCCAGGAAAAGAAGAATGAACGTTGTAAATTCGTGGTGGGGAATTTAACGTTAACGCGCTTGTCAATCTTATTGATTTCAGCCGTGGCGTTGTTGAGTGTGGCCGATCTCTATTCGCGAAAAGGGAAAATTATCCATCATCACGACCACACCATTCCTACTCTCTTATCTATGCGGAACGACGATGGGACATATATGAATGCGCTTGAAAGCGAATTGTACAATGAAATGAAAGACGCAATATTTGTATCACCCATGCTTCCTTCTGTTCCTTCGATGACAAGAGGAACACCAAAGATAAAGGTGGACACAGAGCTGATGTTATTTCATGATAATTTGACTGTGACGTGGGACAATGAATACTCTGACGATGATTCAAACACTGTGATTGCACTCTATTGCCCAGCTAGCGAGAAGGACCCCAAACAATTTAGAGATGCAGCTACACTTTCCCAGATTCAAGCTACAATGAGAGCCCAAGGAATTCAATTCGGTCCGAATGATAATAGTTGGATCATACCTTCTGTTCCAGTCATTAAGGAGGCAGATTGTGAATTCAGATTATGGACACGGGATGAAAGCGGGGATGGCGATGGGATTGTATACAATTTCGAGACAGCCACTGGATGGATTGAAATTAAGGATGGAGCAGTAGCCCCGACGACTATTCATCTCGCACTAACCGAGGCTGATAACGAGATGCTAGTTCATTTTTCAACGGGAGATGGTCCTAGATCGTACGCCGTTGCGCCAGTTGTAGTATACGGGTTGAGTGACGAACTAAGTCCAGGTGCCTCCAATCTGTCTGTAGGGTCGACAACCACTTATTCCGCATCGGATATGTGCGGAGCTCCAGCTAATGTTCGTGAACCAGGTAAATTTATCTCGCCACATTCGTTACATTCAGTTGTAATGACGAATCTTGAACTAGATACAAGATACTACTACAAAGTTGGTTTGATGAAGTGGGATTATGCAACTAATGCGGTCATTGAAGGAGACCGTGATGTTTGGTCAGATGTCAAATCATTCTTGAGCCCAATGCCAGCTGGAGCAGCCTTGACGAAAGATGACGAGCCGCTCTCTTATATTGTATACGCTGATCAAGGAGTATCAGGGTATGGTGGTGGTGACGATGGACAAAGAATATCCATATTTACCGAACGCGAGATTGAAATTAATGGTATAAGGGCGGTGCATCATTTTGGAGATTTAGCATACTCTTTGGGCGCTGCTCATATCTGGGATGTGTGGCTTGACATGGTGAGCAAATTCGCTACATCAGTCCCATTTATGATTGGTATAGGGAACCATGAATACGATCACACTAGTGGTGGAGGAAAAGGTAAGGATCCTAGTGGCGTCGAAACTGCCGGAGGGTACCAACCGGAATGGGGAGACTTCCTGGACGACTCCAATGGGGAGTGCGGAATCCCACCATCAAAGAGATTTGTCATGGTGAGCGACTACATCACAAGATTCAAAATTTCTTTTCACATGCATGTATTTATAAATAAATATGTGTTCACTAATCCAATCCAAACCGTTTTACTATTCTATTTGCTCTCCGTCCTTAGCCTGCCAATGGAAATGGAGTATTTTGGTACTCATACAACTATGGACTTGTGCACACCATAATGATTTCAAGCGAACATGATCTGTCTCCTGGCTCAAAACAATACAAGTGGCTCGAGGCAGATTTAATGTCAATCGACCGTTCTCTCACCCCGTGGGTGATCTTGGAAGCTCATCGGCCCATGTATATGATTGAGGACGTCGCACAAAATACTCTTGTAGGTATTCATATGAAAAAGAACTTTGAAGGCCTATTGAAACGTTTTCATGTCGATCTTTACCTCGCAGGCCATTATCACGCCTACTTTCGATCCTGTGTAGGACTCTTTGAGGGCAAATGCAATAATAATGGATTGACTCATATAACTATCGGCACTGCAGGAGCCGCATTGGATTCAGGTCCTTTATTGCGAAAACCTTGGTCTGAGTTTTACAGTTCCGAATGGGGATATGGAAGAATCACCGTTGAAAACTCCACAGCGTTATTCTTTGAATTTGTATCTGACCAAGACGGATCAACGAAGGACTCCGTGTGGCTCTTGAAATAAAGCTCAATACGTGTATGTACTTCATTTTTGAACATGTTTTTAATGTAACAAATATTCAATAGAGCGCCTTTTTCATATTTCGTTCTTCCAATCATTTCAATTTTGCAACAACGTATGAATACATGGCCATTTTTAGCATACTTGAAGCAGCATCTTCCAGCGAGATTCCCCAAAGATTTTGCTCTTGCAATATTTCCGTTGCCACTTGTGACGAGAACGCGTGATTTGATAATTTCACGTCCCTTTCAATTGGCTCGAATGACGCATCAAATATGGTTGTGGTATGGTCGTCAAGATTAGTACGAACGTCGTCGTCTTCTTCTTCATCTGACCTACAACTTTCATCATATGGTGGTTCATGATCGTCATCAAGCGTTTCATCATTATCATCGTCAACATTATCCATGCTCCATTCCGAGTCAGCTGATTCGTCCAAATTATGATCGTCCAGCAAGTATGAATGGTTGTGTCCCTCAACGTCAAGCTTGACAAAAAGTTCTAAAGCGTGAGCAATATGCCCTTCATGCAGAGTAGAGAAATAATAGTGCTGCATAATTGGTATCGCCAGCTCTAATATTCTTCTCACAAATGTGATGGCAAGACGGTTGACGTTAATACAGTCAGTTTGTTCAATAGAGGTTGTATCCATTGCACTTCTTGGCGATGGTAGTTTGTGCGCCAGCTTTAGAAGCTCGTTGACTGTTTCATCGTTGATTCTGGCCATTTTGTTCTTTTGTGAATCGCTTGCAAAGGCTTCCGGTAGATGGTGTGTATGTTCTGTAGGTGATTAACAGGTGCACAAGAGTACTGATTGTGTGTTGTGTGTGATGCAACGGGGTGTTGAATAATTTGATGCTTACGAAAGCAGGGAGCAGGGAGGCGTCTCAGGAAAAGGCATTTGAAATTTTTGTTGGGGCATATTATAGCGCGCGCTGGGGTTCGTGTCATTTTCCCACCCCTCTCCTTATTTTAGAGGCGCCTCTGAGAACCACCAAAAGGCGGAGGCCTTCACGACGGATGACATCGACATAACATCACCAGTCTCAAATTGCCACTCACCACACAAACACAACCACAACCACAACCACAACCACAAGCACTGGTTTTATTCAGTAGCCTTGTTGGTGATGTGCTCACTCAAGATGCAGTAAGGAAGATATGAAACTACTTATGCGACGACCATCAGTATTATTCATCATCTCTCTCTACCATCCTATTCGTTCGAAAACTTTGTATTTGTACATGCGTTCCTCATGATCTTATGACCGCCATCTTTGACGCAAACCTAAGATCATGAACTCTGAGTTTTATTATCATTGGGCGCAGAAATGTGCTCGGTGTAGTAAAGCTGAGAGTTTAGTAGAAGCGCTATAGTATCAACGACCTCCTGCTCCCAGACACTCTTGCTGATCTTACTCATGGCGGATAGAGTCACAGGGTCTTATGCAGACATTTCTTATTTTGATTGACTCTTTTGCTTGATTCATTCGGAAAGTTTCATTTTGGATAATTGAGGGAGTGCGCACAATGCGTATTCTATCATTGGATCTATTGTGGACTTGACTTGACCTGCCTGTTGTGTGTACGTTCATGTACTGAAGTGTTTCCACGAATTAGTCAGTATTGGAGTTCAAGCCCGATGTCTCCTTTTCGTTACATTTGTGGAACAGTTATACTACACTACCAACCAAATTCTGGATGGTTTATCCATCCTTTATTTGTCTCCGCTCGGTCCGTTTTGGATCGAGCACCTCTGGTAGTGTGGCACTTGCATCCCAGAGAGTTGATGCTTGAGCTTTTTTTCTCGAGTCATCTTAGTGGGTCATGCGCAAATCTATCTAATCGTTATTGCCTTGTTTATAAACCGGAAGCAAATAGTCATGTGATTAAATATTCGTACTAGATATGTTCGAATGAATCATCACACGTATTATTTATCTTCCTCGCTTGTATGACACCATTTTAGTTCCGTATCATTTGTACGCGCACATGCCATGTTAGTAACCGGGGCGCTGTAAGGAAATGGTGAGATCAGCGATGATTAACCCGAAAATGCACATGGCTACATTACTCTCTCATTCACTTCTTGTGAATGAAACTAAAGAAGATCAAAGGAAATTGAAAAATCCGTGAGGCAATCTTGTTTGAGACTGCCCCTGATCTTCCTGTCCAAGACAGTGCCGTTCAAATCGAGCGGTGCCGTGAGCGAAGTCTTGTACCATAGGGAATTGGTTCCCCAAGACTGGTCAATGAGTCTTTGACTTGACAGACAGCAACACCCCTAATAATAAATATTCTTTTTATCAATTATTAGCAGCACCCTTTGCTGCTACATGAATAGTCTACTAGTTCAGTAGATCTTTTGATTTCATGCATTTCGCATTTCTAGAACCTCTTTCTTTCATCCGTGCTTTAATAGGTAGACGTACCGCACCATTAATTAATCGAGTCTGATGAGCAACAAGATGTGCAGTAAACCATCTATCGTAGATCCAATCGATAGCGTGGTGGGGTGGAACGCCATAAGTGTTAGATCGTAGTATTATGTACGTCTTAACCGTACATTCGTACACGGGAAACTGCTGGAGATCTTCAGATTTTTGGTTCATAGATGAATACATGGTAACGGTTTTGTAGAGTATTACAGAACAACAAATATAATAGTAATATTGAATTATATGAATATATTACTTGCGATTGCAATCGAATAGCGTTGCTTATCTTTCCGTTGTTGTAAATGTTGACGCGCTCTATAGATTCTGTATCACGTGTGCTATTTTCACCATTTGTTGCTGGATCTGATCTTTGATTTTCTTTGTCATTTCATGATCATCTTTGAACATCTGCATGGTGGTGGTTAGGTTCAATAATGTTGCATTCAATGCTTCAATCTTCGTCTTTTGAGCAGATGCGTGGGTGGCATTGATTGTTGCATTCATTTGCTGTGTTTTGAGTTGTGAAGATTCTTTTTTTTGATTCTTGTTCAAATGCAAACCTGTCCCTGTCAAGCTGAACTCGTCTATCATTGTCAACTTTCGTAGCAGCACGCATGCATCTTATGTGTAAATCCAAGTGCTCTCGTTTCAATCGTAGTTCCTCTGGAGATGTACCCTTGTTCATTTTTACTACGAGGTTGTCGAGTACAGCCGTATGAGACTTTGATCTGTTGATGTGATCATTCAATACTTACATTGAAGATGATGTCCGAGGTTTCTTTCCTTTCTTTGTCAAGGAGGAAGTACGTGTGATGGTATCTCCTCCACCGAATCCACCAACAATGGCATCGTTACTGTTAGAATGTCATATTGGTGACATTATGTTGATGCTTTGTTGAACATTGTTAAAGAGACGTTGGAAGCACATCACTGGAACATGTCAGAACCCATTGGAAGAGCAAAGGGTGATAGACGGAATAATGACGCAGGTCATTATGTCGTGTCCTGCATTGGAAATTAACAAGGAGTAAAAGAGTCATGGTGGTTCATGCCAGATATGTGAACCACTCAGTGAATGGATCTGGGAACATTAAGTTCCTCCTTGAATTACATATACGTATAATATAATAAGCACACAATCTGTGAGAACGTATAACACTACGTTAATATACAGTAGCCAAAGGAGCCTCCAAACATACATCGAAGTACGTTGTTGGAGATCCTAATAGAGAGCTGACTAGAACAAAGTCCGAGCCACACCATTGCAATGAGAGGGAGCCAACACGAAGAGG
>Ga0209712_10004051_pt1 | contig 11773 bp, 9 predicted proteins | sample ArcOceMetagenome_FD_187443 | JGI IMG/M metagenome (GOLD analysis project Ga0209712, IMG submission 187443) | Marine eukaryotic phytoplankton communities from Arctic Ocean - Arctic Ocean - Greenland ARC118M Metagenome (SPAdes) (version 2) | ecosystem: Environmental > Aquatic > Marine > Oceanic...
CTCACGTATTTACGATATTTTTGAATGGCTTTATTATTCATTTGCAGCATGCTGTCTACCCCAAAGCTAGAGGCCATTTTGTCAAATTTTTCAGGCTCAACACCATTCACAATAAAGATGTTTTTCAGATCTTTCATATCGGTTATAGATGAGCGGGCGACGTGAATATATTGAAATATGGCTTGATTCAGCACATCACCTTTTTTCAACGCTTTAGCCACCATCATAGCTCTGGTGGCGTTATCTTGGGTTTGTTTGCTAGTAAAGCCCATAAAATTTACATGTACTTTTTTGAATTCAACATCATCAGCCAATTTGCTTTTGATTTCTTTAACAAGAGGTTCAGAGTTAAAGCAATGGGGGCACCAAAAAGAAAAGAATTCCAAGACTTCTTTTTTCTCAGTCGCTTGTTCCAGTATAACTTTGTAATGTGTGCCTTCGCGCCACTTTTCTTGAGCGCAGGCCTGTAAAGGCAGTAATAAAGCTATACTGAGTAACAATAATATTTTTTTCACAAACGTCTCGCAACTTATTTCAGGTTTGCTAGCAGATTAGCATAGCTATCAAAAAAATCCGATAGGATTTTGTAAAGCGATGTTAATAACTGTGATAATTTTACATTACACAAAAAATTGTCAGAAACGGTATGGTCTTTATTGAATATTTAATCATTTAGAAAATATAGTTTACACTCAATCTATCACCTACACCTCCAACTACACCTCCAACTACACCTCCAACTATACCTCCAACTATACCTACACTCTCACTCTCAAGAGAATGGTGTAGGTGCTTTAAGTCAGATTATTCAAATATTTTGAGAGGGTAGTTATAGCTGCACGCTGCTATCGGTATCGTCACCTAATCCCTGTGTTATGGTTTCTTTGTTATCACAAACGTTAATTTAAAAACCTGTAGAGTGCTTTGCAAACTTGCTGGTAATGCATTGATTTTGTTCACAGTTATGTCATATATATGTTCAATATCCTTACAGTCAGTTAATTACTGGTTAAAAAGTGGGTTTAGAATGTGTGTTTTTTTGAATAGATTAAATTAAACATACTGACTGATTGTTTCACATCTAAAAAATATTATTTAACTGACAGTCACACAATTTGAACTGAGATTGGTTATAGATACCATATCCAAGAATTGGGTAACCTGAGGAAAAAATGAATTCTAGGCGCTAATTCTAGGCGCTAATTGTAGGTGCTATTGTGCGTATTAATGTAGGTGCTTGAAGTGCCAAGAATTGTCCTTTCAGTCCAAGTATTTGTTGTTCCCAATGTTTGGCATCGGTGAACCAAGGAAAAGCTTGTGGGAAGGCTGGGTCTTGTTGCCAACCAAGCCATGGAGTGCACCATACGCATGATGCGTAAGGGTTCTATTAATGTTAGCTGAGTTGTATCAAAGTCACAAAATTCTCCATAGGCCTCGACTAGAGTATTCATTTGAATCAACTGTTGTTGCCTTTCACCTGACAGCATCATCCATAAATCTTAGTTTGCGGGACCGCTTCTACAATCATCTAAATCAACAAAAGTAGGGCCATCGCGCCATAATATGTTACCAGAGTGACAATCCCCACGAAGCCTAATGTTATTTGTGCTGACGTAAAGCTATGGAGTTAAATCGACTACCTGCTGTAAAATAGTGAAAAACGCGATGTGCAAACCAGAAGGGATCAACGAGTTACATTACTACTCCAGTAAAGGGATGAGTAGATGTTCTTTGGCACTTATCGTAGGACGACGTTTGAAGTGGCGACTTTTAGCAACCCTATGAATACGAGCGATAAAACCTTCCATCCATTTGAGGTGATCTTCATTGTCCACTTCAAATTGCGGCCCACGGACGGATGGAAAAAGTGCGAAGGAAAAGCCTTCACAAATTAGGATATAAAAATTTACTGATTTCTTGTACGGTCACTGGAGTGCTTTCAGCATCTATTGATTCAACTCTGAAGCTAAATGCAGTGGACTCTTGGGTCAATTTATTCGGATTGATGGCGATGCTCAGAGGTAAATTAAACACCTCTCCTCCTATTACTGTGACTTCATCTTCACCAATGTAGGAGTGTCCCTCAAGGTTATCTATGTATATATGATAGCGCTGGGTGTATTGAGATTTATTCAGAATTTTTAAGGTAAATACATTCTCAATAAGCCCATTACCTGTTTCCCGGTACATAGGTACTCTATCTTTTATAATGTCTATTTCCAAAGGTTTTCTAGTTGCAATTTCGAATACCAACAGCCCCGACATTAATAACAAAACAATGCCATAAGCAATTAATTTAGGTCGAAATATTTTTGTTTTACCGCCAGCTAATTCTGTTTCTGAAGTAAAACTTATCAAACCTTTGGGGTAGTTCATCTTTTCCATTACACCATTACAGGCATCGACGCAGGCTCCACAATTTATACATTCATATTGCAAACCGTTGCGTATATCTATTCCAGTCGGACAAACTTGTACGCATAGGTTGCAATCAATACAGTCACCTAAGCCTTTGGTTTGATTTTCTTCTCGGCTGGTTTTTTGTCCTCTGGGACCGCGTTGCTCTCCACGAGAAGTATTATACGCAACGGTAAATGTGTCTTTGTCGAACATAGCGGATTGAAAACGTGCATAGGGGCATATGTGGGTACACATGATTTCGCGCATCCAACCTGCGTTACCATAGGTGCAAAGTGTGAAAAATAGCACCCAGAAGACTTCCCAAAAACTACTTGATAAAGTAAAGAACTCTATAAATAAAAAGTCAATCGGTGTGAAGTAGCCAACAAAAGTTAACGCGGTCAGCAAAGCAATCCCAATCCAAGTGAAATGTTTTAGGGTTTTACGCCATAGCTTGTCAAAGTCCATTTCTCTTTCATCTAGCTTCATTCGTTTGTTGCGACTGCCTTCAATCTTTTCCTCAAACCAGATATATAAAAATGTCCAGGTAGTTTGCGGGCACATAAAACCGCACCAAACACGACCAGCAAAGGTGGTTACAAAAAATAACGCAAAGGCAGCCACTATTAATATCCATGCGAATAACGTCAAATCTTGTGGCCATAGTGTTAAGCCAAATATATTAAAACGCTGTGCACCGAAATCAAGTAACACTGCTTGGCCGCCATTAAACTGAAGCCAAGGTAGCAATGCAAAGCCACTTAAAAAAAACAGTCCAAAAAATCGACGAATATTTTCCAACATGCCTTTGACCGCTCGCACGTATATCCTGTTGCGAGGGGTATAGGAATTATCATGTTTGTTTTTATCTGGCTGGTGTACTTTTACGGGTGAGATGTTTTTTACGGGAATTCGCTCACTCATGGGGTGTCCTTGCTATATCGAACGGACAGATGCTGAGAGTTCAACAGTCTGATAACAAATATACTATATCAGCATGTTTACTACCATGCTTGATCTCGCTCAGTCTTTTTATACTTATATAATAACTCAAAGATTGTTATTCGTGGTTATCAGAAGGTATAACTATAGAGTCTGGTTTATTGTGCCATTATCACGTAATGTATTTTTCTGATATGTGAATGGTCTTTGATGCATATGTTACGTTTTGTTGTGATTACGTTTGAAATTTTGGCTTTGATAATGATTCTGCGCAGTGCGTCTGTGCAATTTTGGTTGTCGGGTATACAAACGACGTCTTCACAATGGATGCATGGCATATCTATGATCATCGATAATCAGCAACTAGCCAAGTTTAGAAATGAAATCTCGGCGCAGGTTCAAGGTTTAACCGACCCGCAAACAGAATATTTATATAAAATCACCAGCACAAAAACTGAATTAAAAAACTTTAATCAGCATTATTGTCATGCTGGAGATAAAAACCCTTATATTTATGGTAGCAATTTACGTCACGTCTGCGGTGAGATTAGCCGCAAAGGTATCCTTAACAAATTTAGCTAAAAAGGATAGGGCAAAGTGATGACAAATTTAGCTCCTCTGAGCTCCCCATTGGTTACATAACACTCTCCTTGATGCCACTCGACAATTCTTTTTACGATAGCTAAACCGAGACCTGCTCCACCTTTTTGTCTATCTCGACTTTCATCAGGACGAAAGAAAGGTGAGAATATCTTTTCACGCATTGCGTGAGGAACACCAATGCCGTCATCTTCTATGCATATCTGAACAATATCTTTTTGTTTGATGATTTGTATTTCTAGTACCTTATTCGCATAACGTTTGCCATTTAAAACCAAGTTTTCAATGGCTCTTTCAATAAAATGTTCATCGGCCAATACATGAGCGTCATCACCATAAACCCGTACGTTTAAGTCAGACAAATGACTGCCTTTCAAGCGATTAATCAATTGCTGACATAATTGCTTAATTGGGATTTCAGCTAAGTTCATCTCGGGTATTCGTGCGTCTGTGCTAGCGTAATCAAGCATTTCTTGAACAAGATTTTCCAATTCATTGACGTCTTGTTGCATATCTAGCCAAGGTTTGCTCTGTGCTGATGGATTCATCGCAAGAGCAAACTTTAACCTGGCAAGAGGAGTACGGAACTCGTGTGTTACCGCACCACTTAGTTCTCGCTGATTTTGCATAAGTTCAGTAATTTGCCGGCCCATATTGTTGAGGGATTTTGCTATAGGGTAAATTAGAGATGTTTGACTAATATTGTTTTGCACAATACTGCCATCGGGCTTGACGTCTGAAACCGTTTTTTCAAGATTTGATAAGTCACGCCATAATGGCCAAATCCAAAAAGCTATAACGCCACCTAACAACAAAAAGAATAAAACGCTGTATAACAAAAATCTACCGGAGTCGGGTCTGTTAATGGGCAATGATATTTCTAACAACTGTGTTTTATTATCAAGTATGTAAATTTGCTCTGTTATATTAGGATCGCTGAGTACTATTGCTTGGCCATTGTGCAATTTTTTTAAATTACTATCTGACCATGCAATATCGCCTAAAGTCAGTGTATTATATGTGCCTCCTAAACTCTGAATAAAGCTTGGCATATCGACATTTTGCTGTTTGACTGCTTCGAATACGGGTCCTAAAAGTTGCGTATTTGATGTCCCTGACTGAGTAAAAAATATGCTTTCAAGGCCAGCGCTTAAACCCACCAACGATAAGGCAATAAATAGATACAAACTTATAAATAGGCGCGCCATGAAATGTTAATCGTCCCACGCGTCTGCGACAAAAAAGAATCCCTTGCCCCAAATGGTTTTTATTCTGTAAGGATGTTGGCTATTGTCTTGTAGTTTTTTACGCAAACGGGATATGCGTACATCGGCGCTGCGATCTAACCCATCATATTCGCGCCCAATGACCTCGGTGTACAAAGTCTCTCGGTCAACAAGCGTTGATGGGCTTTCTGCTAGTTTCCACAACATATCAAATTCGTGGCTGGTTAATTGTATATCTTCGCCTTTTAGTTTTACCGAGCGAGTCGAGCGGTCAATAGTGAGTTGTCCATATTGTAATTTTTGAAGTGAATTGCCAGAAACGACTGGATCCCTATTGCGCCTTAATAAGGCGTTAACCCGAGCCAGTAAAACCCTTGGCTCAACAGGTTTAATAATATAATCGTCAGCGCCAATCTCTAAACCAAACACTTGATCGAAATCATCGTTCTTTGCGGTCATAAACAATAAAGGGCCGGGGTAATAAGGTCTAATCTTGTTACATAAAGTAAAGCCATTTTCACCTGGTAGCATGACGTCTAACAGTAATATGTCTGGAGGCGAATTTTGAATATGCTGTAGCAGCTTTTTGCCACTGGCCAAGCGGTGAACTATAAAATCATGTTCAGTTAAATATTGACTAATGAGACGGCTTAAACGTTCGTCATCTTCGACTAGTAATACTTGTCTCATCAAAACAGACTCCATGGTGGACGAATTCTCCTGCGATGTTCATGTGGCTCAAGGTATTTGATAAGTAATTTTTTAGAAAGTATGGTTTTTTGAGCTTTATTTTTTAATTCAATCAATACATTTTGCTTAATAGTGATGGGTACTTTTTTGAAGAAATAAGCCTGTTTCGAACAACTTAACAATTGTCCGTCAAGAAAAAGGCAGAGTAGCTCACTAGGCATGTTGTGTGTCTCAATACTAAAATTCAATTGGCACTCGTCCCCCACTTTTTGAGCAACACATATATTGGGTTGTATAGTCCACGCAGGAGCTTGGGCAGAGACATTGCTACTGCAAAAAAAGACTCCTGCAACTAATACAGCTTTTCTCAATTCCATTGCCTACTAAAAACGATACGCTACACCTAAGAATACATTACAAATACTATTTTGGTCTATCAGAGGACTACTTGTTAGCGAGTTTGGTAGCCTTCTGTAACCAATATTTGCCAACCATGACCAATCCTTATTAATAGGTTTTTGTGCGTTAATTGACATGTAAGTTTGCCATCCAGATTTACCATTAAAATAAAATTCAGAAAGGTCGGTGTCTCTTTGTGAAACGCCATAATAATAGTCAATTAAACGGGCACTTTTCCAGTCAGTGCCAATACGTAATCCCAATCGAAAATCATGCCATTGCCAACTATGACTATATTCAAGTCCTACCTGATGGCCTTTGTGCACCTTGCTTATGTCTTGTTGAAACGTTAATTGCCATTCGCCATCTAATAAAAAATAATGCCCCCGAACACCCCCATTAACCGCCCACTTTCGATTCGCTATCTCGTCAATAGATAGATTGGTCAGAGGCCCTTGTATATTCTCGTTTAAAGGTTCACCAGCAGAGTTGTTAGGGTAGTTATCAGTTGAACTATCAGAAGGAGCAGAAATGAAACGTCCACTGGAACCTTCCGTTGGAGCTAGGATGTTGGCCGGATGCAAAAACCTAAAAAAAGCACTTTCGCGTTCAAGGGTTAGAAAAGTTTCAAATGCAAATTTGGGTTGGTTTAGCCATTGATAACCCAGTTCGCCATTGTCGAAGTATGCTTTATCTGCATACCAGGCGATGTCTGGCAAGATCACTAGTGGAAGATCATCTCCATCTACCAATGGATTGGTTTTAACGCCTACACCCAATGCTATACCAAGTTGCCAGCTACTTTTTTCGATACATGTTTCACTTCCAGAACAGGCTAGTATTGTGCTGGAGACGAATATAGATAGCAGAATGAGTAAACGAAGAAACTCAGTGTACAAAGACAAATTCCTCAACATAAATAATGTGCGTAGCCTAGCAGAGTTTTCGCGTTACTTATTGCTGGGTTACAAATATTCACAATTAGATCCAAATTTACGCACCACAAATAACTTGAAATAATTATACTAAATTTTCAAATTTATATGAAAGGTATTTTACTATGTTCCAAATCAAAAATAAAAATGTTGGAGCTCTGAGGGGGGTTGCGATTATCCCTTTGACTATTTTTGTATTAACAGCTTGTTCAGATAGTACTGACCAAGTTATTGTTGAAACTATAAATGAAAGGCCTACTGAACCTCCAAAACTGAATTCAGCTACTTCTTTTGATGGCCCGCTGGTTAAGGCAGGCCAAGTGCTAGTGAGCCGTTTTATTAAAAATGGGATTTACTCAGCAGCGTTTGATTATGATAACAGTAATAATAGTAATAGTAATAGAGACGGGTTTCCTGCTGCGAGTGAAGATAGTGCTAGTTCAAATGCTGGTTTTTCTAGTACCAATACTCAAGAGTCAGGGGTCGATGAAGCTGACCGTATAGAATACGATGGCGACATATTGTATTTGGCTGCGCATCAGCAATGGCTTCAGGAAGGCGTTTCTCAGTCAAAGGTGAGAGTGTTAGAGAGGCAAAATGATTTTTCGTTAAATTCAGTGGCTGAATTACCTCTTTTAGATGAAAATTCTGATATAGGAGGCATGTATCAACATGATGACAGGTTAGCAGTATTGAGTACTAATGCTCAAATTTATGCTAATGATGCTATCTCCATTTCCTCAGAGCCTTGGTCGCCAAATGAGCAGAAATTAATTTTAGATATATATGACACTTCTTTACCCAGTAGTCCTTCCACAGTGAGCAATATTAAGATAGATGGTGCGATGGTATCCAGTCGTCGTATAGGCGACGCTCTCTATCTAGTGACTAGTTATACCGCCTATGTTGAGGGGCTTAACCCAGATGCGAGCACGGAAGAAGAGTTACTGGCCAACTATTTGACTATTTTGGATACACCAGATTCAGAACTCATGCCAAAAATTTATCAGAATGGCGACGAAGGCACACCTTTAAACTCAACCGAAGACTGTGTCATACCAGCTCAGGCTACCGAAAAAGATGGGTATGGCCAACTTTTAACTGTAAGCAGAATTAGTTTAACTGACCCGAATGACATACAGTCAAGCTGCATTATCTCTGTAGCAAATATGTTATATGTGTCAGAGGCAAACTTGTATCTAAGTGCATCTGTGGATAATCAAACTGTTTTGCATAAAGTGTCGTTAGACGCAAATTTGACGTATCAGGCAACAGGTAACGTAGGCGGTATTATTGGTTGGCGAGGAGCTGCTAATCTGCGTTTAAGTGAACAAAAGGGTCATTTACGTATTGTGACCAGTGATTACACTTCTGGTGAGCCTGAACATAAACTTTCAATCTTAAATCAGCAAGGTAATGAGTTAGCTATTTTGGCTACATTGCCCAATGATACATCCCCAGAACCTATCGGTAAGCCCGGTGAAGATATCTATGCCGTCAGATTCTTGGGTGACAGAGGTTATATTGTCACCTTTGAAAGAATAGATCCGCTTTATGTAATCGATTTAGCGGATCCTAACGCCCCAAGCGTGTTGGGTGCATTAGAAATCCCTGGCGTTTCTAACTATTTACATCCTTTAGATAATGGCTATTTAATTGGAGTAGGTCAGCAGGTTAATGTTAACAATATTCCTGAAAGTGGAGTGGTAACTGACGAACCTGTGACTCAAGAAGGTATGAAAATTAGTTTGTTTAATGTATCCGATCCAACCAACCCTGTTGAAGTGAACAGTATCATTAAGCCCAGTAGTTATACGCCAGTCGAATATGACTATCGGGCATTGACAGTGCTAAATAGTAATGGCAATTACCAATTCGCACTACCTATTGAAAGTTGGAACATGTCTATCGATGAACGTTTAGGTTTTGGTTCATCTAATAGTTTGTTGTTGCTCGAAGTGGATACCACATCTAACAATGTGGAGTTAATTCAAAGGAGTGAGGTACGGCCTGATGTAAGTGAAGAACATTATGCTAGTGGATGGAACGACAGAAGTATTATCCATGGTGACAACGTGTATTACATCCACGGCAATCAAGTTTGGCATACCACTTGGGCTGAAGACGCCGAAGTATTTGGACCTTTTTAATCAGTGCTGACTATTTAGTGTCATTGCATTTTTTGACGGTTCGGCTCGAGTTGTCATTCTAGGTCTGTGAAAACCGACCTTTTTTTTAGCTTTGGCTCTGTAAATGAAAGATAAATAGACCTATTGCAACTTATTTAAATTAGATTCAGTATATATTCAGGTGTCAGGGCAATACTGACAACTATCTTAATGCAGGGGATTTATTATGAAAATATTAAGCGGATTGATTATTTCTGCAGTGACATTAGGTTTTTCTAATCAAGTTTTGGCTCAAGCTAAAGTCGAAATTGAATGGGATAAGCCAGAAAAATTTCGTGATGTTAGGCCCAGCAATCAGTCGCGTAAAAGATTCAGAGAATCGACCTTTGAAGATATTAACAAATACATGAATGAGTTGTCATTGGTGTTACCTAATAACCAAAAATTACTAATGAAAGTCAATGATCTTGATTTGGCTGGACAAGTTTGGCCTGCTTCCCATCTTGGTTTGGGATACGACGGATCTGATGTGCGCATCGTTAAAAATATAGATATACCAAGGATTAATTTTAGCTATAAGTTATTGAATGAGTCTGGCGAAGTAGTGCAACAGGCTGAAGTGAATCTCAAAGATATGTCTTTTCTGGATCGCAGTCATCATTTGTTTAAAAGTGAGTCATTGCGTTACGAAAAAAGTATGTTGCAACGTTGGTTTAAACAAGAATTCGCTGCGTATATAAATCAAAAGGTTGCCAAAAAATAGCTGGTTACTTCGAGGGCTGAACTGAGGAATAATAGCGATATGAGTAATTGCCTATTTTAGCAACATAAGCGGTGTCGGTTTGCTTAATGATAGCTAACATCGCCAATACAGCATTGCGTTGTCAAGTCTCCATGCCACTCCCCACAGTCACGTAGACTGCCACATCGTTGTATTTATGTGGCCGCCTATATTTTAAGAGATATGTATTGCTATCTAACGTGCATACCCGGCAACAAAGTTTCTATATCGGTGCCGTTGATCGTAAATTTAGATAGAGCTCTTAAAAATGGATTGACTGGTAAATAATTTGCGAGGTTCAGGTAAATTGCCTTTTTTAGCCAATACTCTGTGACGACCTCTTTATCGTTAAAAATATCTATTCAACTGCACAATTGCACAAAAACAACTAGAACGTGTCACCAATATTGATAACACATTCCCTCATCACCAATACATTCTATAACGATGCAATGGTGCTGCGCTGTTCATGTAGTTTACCCATCTGCATGGTAAAATCAGCCAGCTTAGCTTTTTCTTTTTCAATCACCACGTCAGGCGCATTACTCACAAACTTTTCATTGGTGAGTTTTCCTTGAGTTCGAGCATAGTCTTTTTCTAATTTATCCAAGGCTTTAGCAATCCTAGCTAATTCAGCATCTTTATCAATTAAGCCGGCCATGGGGATCATAATTTCAAGTGAGCCCAATAACGATGTAGCACAGGCTGGTGATTTATCATCTTCGCTTAATGCTGCCACTGTTTCTAACTTGGCAATTGAATGTAAGAATATGACATTTTCTTCAAGCCGCCTAATATCCTCTGATGAGGCATTGCGCAGTAATACCGACAAAGGTTTATTTGGCGAGATGTCCATTTCACCACGAATAGAACGAATAGATAAAACAAAACCTTTTACCCATTCCAAATCTGCCATCGCTGTGGCATCAACCTTGGCAACATCATATTCAGGGTACACCTGATTCATGATGGTGGCGCTATGACAGTTAGCGATAGGCGATACATCTTGCCAGATAGTCTCTGTGATAAACGGTATAATAGGATGCATCAATCGTAGCAAAGACTCTAAGACGGTAACTAGGGTATGCCTAGTGCCGCGTTGCTGCTCATCAGTACCTTGCAATAAAATAGGTTTGGTTAATTCTATATACCAACCACAAAACTGATCCCATGTGAATTCGTATAATGTATGTGCGGCAATATCAAAACGATAGGTATCCATCGCATCGCGATAAGCTTTTATGGTGTTTTGGTATTGCCCCATGATCCACTTGTCTGCAAGTGAAAAAGTCATACTCGAATCTGAATTGAATCCACAATCATATTCTTGGGTATTCATCAGCACAAAGTTACTGGCGTTCCATAGCTTGTTGCAGAAGTTTCTGTAGCCTTCTAAGCGCTTCATGTCCCAACTGATATCACGGCCAGTAGAAGCGACTGCTGCTAGGGTAAAACGCAGTGCATCTGTGCCATGAGACTCTATGCCATCAGGGAACTGCTTCGCCGTTTGTTTCTTAATTTTTTCAGCCATTTTAGGCTGCATCATATTACCGGTACGTTTTTCGAGTAAATCTTCCAGAGAAATACCATCAATCATATCCAAGGGGTCAATGACGTTACCTTTAGACTTAGACATTTTATGTCCGTCATCATCACGAATAAGACCTGTTA
>Ga0209712_10004052_pt1 | contig 11768 bp, 9 predicted proteins | sample ArcOceMetagenome_FD_187443 | JGI IMG/M metagenome (GOLD analysis project Ga0209712, IMG submission 187443) | Marine eukaryotic phytoplankton communities from Arctic Ocean - Arctic Ocean - Greenland ARC118M Metagenome (SPAdes) (version 2) | ecosystem: Environmental > Aquatic > Marine > Oceanic...
TGTATTGTGATGATTATGTATAACAATATCATGTAAAATAATGTATTCATTCGTGGAAATGTGTGGATTTAAATTACTCAAATCCTGGATATCTGGCAACAGCAAGAACACTGCCAACCCTCCCCTCCTCAACATGTTTAGTACGGCCATAGTAGGCGTTCTTGTGGCATCTCAGTTTCAAAAATCACCCAGCTATACAATCCACCATAATGCAATGGTGGACTTCCCCACCGCCAAATGGGAAATAGATGCACAGACATTGCATGAATTCGTGGCTTGGCCAAGTATTGCAAAAGAGCGCAACAAATGGGCTAACTTCCCTCTTCAAGAAGAACGGTTCAGACACAGCAACTGGTGGTATTGTGATGAAACGCCGCAAACAACGACAAAATGACAACTGCCCCTGATGCCACACTCCGGAAGAACACCTTGTACATATTCTTACTTGCCCTAATAATGAAGTGAGAACACTGACAAATGACTTACTCCTGGAATTGGAAATTTGGATGAAATAGGAGGATACTACACACAACCCATCCTTGATTACAATACTAGTAGCTAGCGTCTGATGAACCACTCTTCTAATGGTCATCAACTGCGATTCTTGGTGAAGCTACTATTGCACAACAAAACTTGGGCTGGTATGCGTTTCTCATGGGCTGTATCTCAAATCGTATAGGTAGTATCTCTAGTACAACAAACACACCACACCTCAATACAATCAAGAAAGAAGGGAACTACTACCTGGGCTGCACGCCTCATTCATAAAAGCTGTAACATGTTTTACCAATTATGGATGCACCGTAACTCGGTCCTGCACGACACATGGGCACTTGCATCCATATCGGGCCCAAACTCGCTCCGCTAGTAGTACTACATCATGACTGGACATGCACTAGGCCCTTGTACCGTAAACAGAATCTACAATGGTCACTTTTTTTTACCCCTGGATACCATCTTACAGCAAACATTGGATCAACAAAAAAAATGGTTCCTAGTTGTCCGATCTGGTCGTGAAGGGATTCATACCAGCATCCCTGATGCCTTCTCTACCGAGATAACACTTCGCAACTGGATAGGCCTCCCCCCAAGGCATGCGTAACCTTCCTACATCTATCTTCTACCACTTTCATCTATGAAACGGCTGAGAGCCCTCCTAGCTTGGAACTTATTATACTCGACCCACACAGGTGAATTTATTCTGCGTATTTAGCACCCTGTCAGATGGGCGAGTGGGACTTCTCCCAAAATCCTTCTGGACGTGACTTTACCTTTCTCTATCTATAGAGTTTTCATGTAGTTAAAAAGTTATTGTAATCTTTGGGTTATTATTATTTAGCAGCAGCATTCATTCCAGGGGCACCTGGTCTCTCTCACCATTTGGAGGCAGGAGAAATGGCCATATCTAGCGGCTTTCTGACAAGTACCCCAATTCCAGTCACACCCGTTATCTCTCGGCCATTTGAGGCAGGAGAGATGGCCAGAGATGGCCATCTTCGGCAGGAAAAAGAACACGTAACACTATCCCAGTTGCACCTGTTATCTCTCACCCATTTGAGGCAGGAGGGATGCCATTATGAGCAGCAACAATACAAGTTTTCCTATCCCAGTTGCACCCATTCTCTCTCACCCATTTGAGGCAGAAGAGATGGACATTATGAGCATCAACCATACACATATTCCTATCCCAGTCGCACCCGTTATCTCTCGCCCATTGGAGGATGGAGAGATTGCCACCTAAAGCAGCAGCAAATGCGCAAGTACAACTACCCAGGTTGCACCAATTTTCTCTCACCCATCGGAGGATAGAGAGATGGCCATCTTCAGCAGCAGCCATACAAGTATTCCCATTCCAGTGGCATCTATTCTCTCTCGCCCATTGGAGAATGGAGAGATGGCCACCTCAAGCAGCAGCATTACAAGTACCACTATTCCAGGGGCACCCGTTTTGTTTCAACCACTGCAAAGCATAAAGTTGTCCGTACTCGGCTGCTTTTGTGCACCCCCCCCAGTGGTCTTTCTTTCCCAAGCAGCTGAGTTTCCTTGTTGATTTGCCCATTGCGTGACTTCCACACGACCGTATCTTGCAGCACTGTACCAGAAGAAGCATAGTTGTTCTGCGCCAGCAGTATTGTTATCTTCAAATTATTTCTGAGCACAGGAGATGGAAGAGGCGACACTTTCTGCAGTCATGATCTTTATGTTACCCGGTTGAAGTTCGCTGGCACTGAGGAGCATCTTGCAGGCTAAAGGACCGTATCGAAAGTGTCCAACACCAAGCAAGGCATGGGATAGCCTTAGGATATCATCATTTAGATAATAGATCATCATAACAGGGTGGTTGCCGCCTGCTAATAGCACCAATGCTTTGTCATCCTGCTCCTGCTGCAATTCAATTTGCCTCCTTTGTTGAGGACGAGCAGGTGAGTCAGAGCGTTGTTCCATTTGCCGTCAGTCAGTTCATATTTAGATTTGATTGAAAGCTTTATTGATTGTTTTTGAAGAGTGGCAGCATATTCAATACAGTGTACTGATAGTGCAATAGTGCAATAGTGCAATAGTGCAATAGTGCAATAGTGCAATAGTGAATGGTTGGTTGGTGCAATAATGTTTTGGTTGTCGGTTGTCGGTTGTCAGTTGTCGGTGCAATGGAAATTCCTTCGTTTCCTTTCTTTGGAGATTTGCTGCCAACAAAATCTCAGTCGTTTCTGTTTTTCGAGTTTTATTTGGCGAAAGCGGTCGTGCGGAGGAATTGAAATTGAATTGGAAATTTAGTAATTTAAAAAATTGTACTACAGTACTTCCTGTTGTATTGTACCCGTGCCTCCATTACAATAATAATTATGATGTAGAATAATGCATTCATTCATTCATTCTAATTCATTTTCCATGCCGGTACTACGAGAGAACAACAAACGAGCTAACCAAACTAATAATAAATAATAACTCTATTTTTCAAACTTGGCATTGAGCTAACTTAGTCCAATATTGATCCGAAATGTTTGAAAGGCCTTTACCACTCTTGTTTGTTATCCCCCGGTGCAACGCAACTTTGCAACGACGACGAGCAAGCAAGCGTTGCAAGTCGCAAGCAATCAAGCGAGCCTGCGTCTCCTGCGACCTCTGCATTCCATTCCAATAGTCAGTCAGCAGGCAGCAGGCAGTCAGTTGGTGTGTGTCTGAATATGAATCGTATGAAATCAAATGATTCCTTATCCCAGTCTTCAACTATGAGTAACAGTAACAGTAACAGCAACAGTAATAGTACTAACAGAAGCATAAACGACGATGATATGCAGCAGGAGGCAGAGGTTCATCTCAATCCTGGTATTTGGAAATATAGTCGAACACGACAGATTGCATGCTGGTAAGTCAAAGTCAAGTCACACTGCCTGCCTTGTTGGATCATGGACTGGACAATGGACAATGGACACTGAACACTGAACAGACTGCATCAAGATGATTCAAAAAACTAACTCTGTTATCTTTTTTCTTGTTCTGTTCACTATCAATTTACATGCTGATGAAATCAATCCAAACTAATCTGAAACATTCAACATTGCCGTGATATGATATCCATACTACTTAAAACTGCATCTATCGATTCGATTCGATAGGATGAAAAAGTCGGTTCGCAATGCAATCACGCCGAATTTAAATGCCGTCTATGAACACGAACACGAACAAGAACAAGAAGAACGCGCAGACACAAACAATACAAAAGTAAACCAACAGAATCATGCACCAGATATTAATAATAGCAAGGAACAAATGCCGCAACAGACAACAGATGGCGTCCTTGATCAAAATGCCAATCACGTCCTTTCATTGACAGGAACGGGAATTGATGGATGTGATAGTATTGATGATGCCATGCATTCTCTTTATTCCATGACAGTATCATTGCAACCATTTGATTTTCCGATTCAGGAATTGGAATTGGAACTGGAACTGACCAAAGGACAAGTAAAAGAGCCAAACATTCATACTAGAAGACGTTCACGCAATACACATACATCTACTGGTACATCTACATTTACATCTAATCATCATCCATATGACTGGATATTAGATGGGGATGATCCAATGGCAGCATTGCATATGCCACTGCAGGAACAATTGGAAGCTGATCATAGACCAACATGTCCCAAAAAATGTGATTCTATCGAGGTTGATGAATACGCGCACAAGTACAAACAAGAACGCAATCTCGAACAAGAACATGATTTGTCAGCGTCAGATGCAATTACCTGTAGTGATTATGATGTAGGGTTGGAGTTGGAGCATGTTCTATCAGGATTGGAATTGGAAGCATCGTGCAGTGACGAAAGTGATGTCAATACTGTGCACATGATGCAAGGATTTCGATCTTTATTGGGTACTTCGACTTGTTCGAGTGGAAATATGGAACATATCGGTACGTGCAGGTTGGGCAAACGACATGATGATGGTGATGGTGGTTGTGATGAGGAGTGCAATGCCCCGCTGTCATTAGAGGATGATTCCTCTTCCTCAAGTAGTTGCGATTCCTTCAATTTGGAACAAAGTGGTTTGGCAGCGGGTTTGATAAGTAAAGGGTTGGAGCTACACGTTCCATTACCATTGTCATTATCGTTGAACATGTTTCGAGATATTCAGAATGATCATGGTTGGATGGAGTCATGGAATGGAGTGCCTGATTTTTTACCATATCAAGATCCATCGACTCCAGAAGGGAACTTCATACGGCGTTTGCAGGTTGATATAAATAGTGAAGGAGATCATGACCATGAACATGATTCAGATGATGATGACAATGGGAACATTGTTTCAAAGATGGATATACCATCCATTTATTTTGACGAGAGTCGTGATGCGGTACTGGAGATATTAGAAACGATTCCCTGGGAGGCCGATACGTGTACCAATGATAATGAAGAAATGTTGGAATTTGAATCCATGGACCAGGATGAATTTTTGATTGAAACGCTGTCTTCCTTGGATGAACTTTCGCAATCTGTCACAAAGACGTTATTGCAGCAAGCTAAGCAAAAAGAGAGCAGAATTCGACAAGAAATGATGAGAGTCCAAGCTGTCGATCATGATATCACAAGTGCTCTATCCTATTCGAGGCAAGCAGCGACTTATTTGCAACGTGCAAGGGGCTACGATGATGGCCAATATTCATTTGGCGGTAATAGAGCTGGGGCTCTTGGTGGGAATTACATTATTGAAGAAGCAGATCGAAGAGATAGGCTGCGTCAAGTGGATGACTTGATCAAATCCATTCAAGACTTGGTGGTTATGGAAGCTTCCGTGTTTGATTTTGTGGATAACTTTGCAGCAAACTTAATGACTGACGGAGACGGTATTACGACACTCCTTTCGACTTGTGAAGTTCTCAAGAATCGGTTGCTGCAGGAAGAGCGCTTTCTCAAATTGAGTTGTCTAGATGCTTCCAGGGACCGCGTTTCTCACATTATGGAATACTTGTGTCAGCGAATTGAAGAAGAGCTGATGCTGTTCTTGTTTCGAAGGTGCAAGTTGGACTCTGGAGCTGATAATTGGAATCGGCAATTGATGAAGGAGTACAATACCTTGCTCGATGCCAGAATGGTCTTTGATGGCTACCGTTTGCAGGAAGCAAAGAATAACAACGAGAAACAATCAAAAGATGACACGACAATAAATGACTTCGCTGCTCAGTGGTCTTCAATAGTCTTTGATGCATTGTGCTTTGAAGCTGAACGTTGCCTCCCAAAGGCATTGTTAGATCCTACTACTACTAATAGCTCGGACAAGGGAGGTCCATCAGACTTTGATTCAAATTTAATTGAGATACGCTCTAAAGTCGATGAGATCCAGTATTTTGGACTAGATGCTGCATCGATGCGATCGTTGACGAATAACCTTTTCTCGATTCGGTTAGAATTTGGTGAAAAGGATCCAAATATGGTGGGGATGTTTCATCGATTGTGTTCGGCGCTTGCAAATGTCTTATATGCTCACGACAAGCTCTGCCGATGGCATATAGAACAGATAGACGACACTGATAGTCGCTGTGAGACTCCCATACACGACGAAGAAACATCTCACAGCGCACGGGTAGAAAGAATAGATATTACAGTCGCAAAAGATGATTACACTAAATCTACATCATCGTCAAATTGCAGTCGTTCGTCGACTTCTTCTCAGCCTACCGGTATTCAACAACGAAGTTCAAACTGTTCGGAATTTTCCGCGATCCCTCAATGCATCTCGGGTCCTCAAGACGCTGAGGATATTTCTGCAAACTTGAGTGTGAAGAAGATGGACAATCTCCAGGAGGCGATTATGGACAAACGGCGCGATCTTTGGTTACACTGCAAAGGGATACTTGTCAAATTTCTGGACACCATATTTACTTCGAATGAAGACAAAGCCACTTCTAATTGGAGCTTGACATGGAGGCAGGATTTGGAATCTTTATCTGATATTTACAAGCTCTGTGACCAGATGAATTATTTAGGTAGGATGTTCTTATGTCCCGAAGATGCCGTTTATGCAATTCCTTTACATGAACATTCCGAGATAAAATGTGATTTGAAAGAGGCTCTGTTTAGGCTAAGTGAGGCATTCGTCAATGGAGCCCATGTGGAGTCCATGACCGAGGTAGGAACAATGATGGCTAGCGAGACTTGGGATCTACTGCCAATACCCCTTCATAAAGAAGCAGAACTCGATTCAAGCGCAACCATTCAAGCTAGTATTCACTCTTTCCTCTCGGACGTGGAGACGTCTTTGTGCACATCGATTTCGACACAAGCAAAAGTATGGCACAATATAATTGCGCAGTGTACAGAAGATTCTTTTCATAATGTGTTTGCTGGTGGCGAAAACCCATTCAAATGTATTGAGGGAGACTGCAATAATGGTTTAGCCGTCGAGGTAATACCTTCACAATCAGATGCGATCGGCACCTTTGGAGATTTTGAGGCGTACAGGCATCATCTTCATGACAAGGTATTATCTTACGCGACGAACAGCGGCGACGAAATAGCTCTTGCTTCCAAAACCGCCTTGAATGGACTTGCCCGTTGGAGTATTAGACTTGTCAGCATTCAAATCAAACTTCCACTTGTCAGCGGGCAGATAAGTACCGTCCTTTGCAACCTCTATGACCTATACTTCTTGACGGTGTTCCGTCTCTGCGCAGGAAGTTCAGGTGGCGAAGCCATTATTCTTGGAAACAATAAGAGATCGGACTATGGATTCCAGGAACGATTTCCGCAGGATATATCGCCACCGGTCCCGCTATTACTGAGTGCAACCCTTAATAGGACGAATTCGTTTGGGAGCCGCAGGCGTGGCGCCACAAGTGAAATCTCTCGAGGTGGTACGAGTAGACTTGTCAACATCCTAGTATCGAAATATTGCGACGCTGACATTAACGCACCATTGAAGTCTGAAAAGGATGGCATTGCCAGAGCGCGAACATTTATTCGTCGAGGACAAGCAGCTCTTTCTAAAATTGTGAGCTTAGACCAAATCGAAAGATGGGCTCTCTGCAACGATGAGATTTCGCGAAAGGACGAAATGCTGTATACTGCAAAGTGCACGGAAAAGCTAATTGCTGCCTCATCAAGCTGTTTGTTTGTTGCATGTCTTTTTGAGTCGTGCATTCATAAAATGAACTTGAGTTCTGAGGACGTCACATCTCGTGCACATTCCCCGCTCTTGAAATATTTCAAACAGATGATTGAAGCCATCTCAGTGATGCACAATTTGTCTAGCCGAATGTGCGCGACAAGGGCCATCATGGGCAGGCGAGTGGTTTCGAATGTAAGTACACTGCCAACTCTATTGTAAAACGTTCGACAGGCGCTACTATGCATAAGTTTTTCTAATATGTTTTGACATTAGATTGTAGCTCTTGGCCAGGTATGGGGAGAACCCAAACTAAAGGAACACTGCAATACATATGTCGATCATCTGTCGGATCGATATGTCACACTTTGGGATCACATTTCATCGTCACCTTTAGCGATTTCAGACGGACTGCTCCAAGACACTTGGAAATATATTGTGGAAAGTGGATATTTAGCTTTGCTTGAAGGCTTCTCAAAAATATACAACTGCTCTACAGAGGGAAGGGCGCTCATGAGCATCGACTTGACAACTTTTGCATCAAGTATTAGTAAGCGAGCACTCACTGAGAAATTCAGAGAAACTATTGGAAGCAATAGAGAGTTTTTGGCTCCACCTGCTATACTAGACGTCAGGGGAAAGCAGTACGTTGACACATACATCAAGGTTTTTTACTTTCCCAATGAGGTACGTTTGGCTTATGAAAGGCACTCCCTACCGCATTTCTATATGCTTCAATCATTACTAAATCTTTCATCTTCCTGCTGTGCAATTGAACACCAATAGGATGTCTTGAAGTGGATATTAGACAATAGAGAGGCGTACCATTTATCGCATTTGCTTGCATTGGTGTCAAACGGAGCTCACAATCAGATGCCGTCGGCAGCTTTAGCACGTGTACACGCACAACGACGCCAGGTAAAAACACTGAAGAGAAATTGAATCCAGAGCTCCTCTATTACACCGTTGCACACGAACAGCTCTCTCCGCTTTTTTATTTTTAAATATGCCCCCAACCGATAATGTGATGCGATACAACTCTTTTTCACTCGGCATTTCAACTTTGCGCTGAACCACAACTATTTCGACACTAGATGCATCTTTGTCAGAAGATAATACGTCAGGATCTGCAATGTTCCACCGCGCTGTACAAGATATACACGACTTCATCTCAAACCCTCGATAGATGACACCGCAATGTTTTCCAAGCTTTCATACTGCAACTAATTAGAATAATAAAATATTGCATCCACCAAGACTCGATCGAAGCGTGGAATCGCTATCGAAGGAGACTTATCTGATTTCTCCCCGTCGATGATTCATTTACCACTTTGCATAGAGCAAAACATAGATCTAGTACTCTCAGCTCATACTGATACTCTCCATTTACACTCGAGTCTTTCTCCTCCTCTCCACTAAATTCTTCACCTCGTGATCTATTGATATCATATTCTTCTAGAAGCAGCCAATACAGCTACAGCAGCACCCAACGATACATCCATGTCTCCGACCGAGAGAGAGCAAATGATTCAGGAATATAACAAAATTCCAAATCCTTAAAACGCCACGAACCTAGTGGAAATGGAAGTTTCTTGGCGCATGTGCTGAGATTGTTTCTTGGTGTAATTGTGAGAGAGGAGAGAGCACCAAAGTACCTCTACTAATGGTACAATACCGGTTCATGTCAAGAAGATCTCCTTTATGCTCCGATGCTTTCGATAGCATTGATGAATTGCTGTAATGCAAATGGATGCACTTCAGTTCTAGGAACTTTTATAACGGGTTAAAATTTCAATCAGTTTCTAAAAAACAAAGATGGCTCCTCCCTTTCAAAGAAATTCAAATATGTTTTCCATGAAATCATAGGAACCAATTCTTTATAATCGTAAATCTTCGCAACGACCTTGTTCTTCCTGGTGCTGTCCGAAATAAAGTCCTAGTATTCTGCTGCACCATTTGCATCAATGAATCTCCTTCTGCACACTATGTGCGTTTTCAGCCTTGACAGCTGGCGATTCAAAATCCTTTTGGGCGTTTTCAGCCTTGACAGCTGGCGATTCAAAACCCTTTTGAGCTAGTTATAACTCCCTCATATTCAGTCACAGTAGAAACTAACTACGTGTAGTAATCTATGCGAGGAGTCTATGCGTTCTTTTTTTATTAGCTTAGTTAATTTCCCTTTCGCAAATGAGGAAACATTTGTGTTTCAAGATGTGTGGTTGTTTCATTCGTTTTTACTTTATTTTGTTCTTTGTTTTAATGATTTCGCTTTACATCAGCAGTGCATGGCTCAGCAAGCTTCGTTTCAATCTAGTTATCTGGTGTTTCTATTGAAATCTACGAATGACACATGATGGTCTGCAATTTCAATTCTTCTCTCATGCGCTGGAGCCCACGCTCGAGTTCAAGAATAGTACCCGCAACGCCATACACCATTTCTAAAAGCTGATGCAACCGATCAAAATCATCTCTTTGGCAGTATCAGCTCAGAACTACCTCAGCAGGAACAACATCGCCTAATACAACTGCAAGAACTGCTACATTTGATCCTAATGCCTGTGAATCCATCTTCACTTTACCACCTGGAATATCGATGTGCTGACAAGACCATTGACCTTGGAAGGTCGTCTTGCCCATTTGTGTTGCATTGTTGCCTTTAAACTTTCCCAGCACCACAACCCCAAGATCTGTCACTACTGGACCATCGTGGTAGTCATCTCTTGCGCTATTATCGCTTTTCATAAATCTCGCAAAGCTTGCAATATATTTCTCTTTCCAGTATGCATCACCACTATGGCACATGTAACCTTCTGTAATAATTGTTTGTCCATATCGGTCAATGCGCTTACCAGTGACGAAGTATCCTTCTCCACTTTCTTCGTCGGGTACAAATGATAGAGTAAAGTCTACAGTAAAGAGTGAATTGCCTTGCCTCGCATCATTTCCATCTGCATCCTTAACGATTGTCTGGAATTGACCAACATGGCTTCCTGAATGAGGAGAAGCCATTTGTTCTTGATGATCGTCGGTTGGAGTACTTGCGTTGGCCAATGACCTCTTCGCGGCGATAGTATAGTGGGCCTTTGTCAGGAGCGCGTCGTATCCATCTTTCGTCTGTTTGACTATTCGATCTTTTTCAAGTCTCGTTGCTTCTTCTGCGGCCTCTCCACTTATGCAGCAATATGCAATTAATCCCATGGGCAGTATTACACATACGAGTATTACGAGGATGGTAACTAGTGTATTCATTTTGGATTGGTCTTCTTGCAATTTGAATTTGTGAAGGAAATTCAGTACCGTATGGTACTACTGTATGATTTGGCACGAAAAGGAAATTGAAAATGCAAGATAACATTAGATTGAAGAAAAGGAATATCATAGTACGTTACGACCAAACTTTTGGGAATTTTTGAGGAATCTTTTGAATCTTCTGATGTCGCAAGAAAGACGCGGATAGGAAGGAGAGGGGGAACGATCGGAAGTATGACTAATCGACAATTCGTGGTATCCATCCGTTCCAACCGGGACGGGAATGGGTGTTGACGGAATTGTCGAAATATCCAACAAACTGGAATTGAATCTTCTAGCCATTAGTTTTGGATCACCTGCGTTGCCACCAAGAGCCCGCAGCAAAAATCCAATAGCTAAAGTTAAAAAGTGCAATTAACTATGTCCTCAGCTACTATCCCTATTCCTGACAACGCCTTGCTCCTTTGGTTGCAAGACAAAAGCAACAATGAGTGTACGACAAACGAGTCCTCCATCACTCAGATGTACACAACCATGTATGCCGATGAGTTTGATCCCATCTCCCATTTCCAGCAGGATGACCGTCAGCATTGTTTTCTCATCTTCGAGAAAGTAAATGATGACTCCATTCCCACTCCTGCGACCATTCTTCACCACTTGGCTGTCGTCCCCACTCGCATTGGAAATCCTACTCCAAAGGATGGCCATTGGCATATCACTGCTAACCAACCAATCGGTGGTCATCAGATTACCGTTGACCTCCCGGTCGATTTGTTCACTCGAGCTGAGGCAGTTCAAACCTTTGTACCAAACCAAATCCAAGGAGAAGTAGGTAACGAGCCCGACTTGGACGTCCAGAAAGCCCTTTTTGCGCAACGTAATATAGTTACTAGGTTTTTAGCCAAAATAATGTC
>Ga0209712_10004053_pt1 | contig 11767 bp, 9 predicted proteins | sample ArcOceMetagenome_FD_187443 | JGI IMG/M metagenome (GOLD analysis project Ga0209712, IMG submission 187443) | Marine eukaryotic phytoplankton communities from Arctic Ocean - Arctic Ocean - Greenland ARC118M Metagenome (SPAdes) (version 2) | ecosystem: Environmental > Aquatic > Marine > Oceanic...
ATATTTGTCAAATGATGTGTTGCCACCTAGTGTCATGATGGACAATATGCCTAGTTGGGAGTTTGGTGCTTTAGAAATGACGCGAGATTTGGCCCTAGCGATGCGTCAAGATTTTAGTCGTTCACAGAGTCAATCGTTAGAAAATCCTTTTTTAACCAAAGCCCAACCTCAGTTCAATATAGACAGTTTAAGCTGGTTATTGCCTTCAGCTGAGTCCAAGTATCAAGAAGGCATTGATAATTTATATGCTTACAGAAGTAGCTTGTCTGATAGCCGCCAACAACAGGGGCAATTCTATGCTCGGGCCGATAATTTAAGAGATTGGCTGAAACAGCTGGAGAAACGTTTAGGTAGTTTTTCACAACGATTGAGTGCCAGTGTTGGTCAAGAGCGTCTTGATACAAGCCTAGCAGGTGATGCTCAAGCTATTCAGTCTACGCCAACGGCAAATAGACTGACTGAAAAAACCAGCTGGTGGCAGTTAGACGATAATTTTTATGAAGCCAGGGGCGCCAGCTGGGCATTGATACATTTTTTAAAAGCAGTGGAAGTGGATTTTGCAGATGTACTTGAGAAGAAAAATGCCACGATTAGCCTGCAACAAATCATCCGCGAGCTAGAGGCGACACAAGAATCTTTATGGAGCCCGATTATATTAAATGGCAGTGGATTTGGTACGTTAGCTAATCATTCGTTGGTGATGGCAAACTATATTTCTCGTGCAAATGCTGCTCTAATTGAATTAAGTGAATTGTTGAATCAAGGTTAAATAATGAAAAAAAACACACTATCTCTAGGATTATTAGCATTATGTGTAAGTTTTACCAGCCAAGCTGACACCTTACTTGGGCTATATGCCGGTGCGCAAGCTTGGAATATGGAAACTTCAGGCGGGTTTTCAAATGACGGAAGTAATACTGAGTTTAATTTCGAAGAGCAAACAAATACAAATCTGTATGTGGCTTTTGAACATCCTATTCCGCTGATCCCAAATGTTAAAGTGCAAAGAACTGCTATGGATACCCAAGGTGATGTCATATTGGACGCTCAGTTTACATTGGGTGACAAAGTTTTTGCTGCTAATGGTAATGCTTTTACAGATGTATCATTAACAACTACCGATTTCATTTTGTATTACGAATTGTTTGATAATGATTTAGTTAGTTTCGATGTTGGCCTCAATGCAAAACATATTGATGGGGAGTTTTTGGCCACAGTTGATGGTGAAACAGGTAGAGAAGAGTTTTCTGGACCAGTTCCTATGGTTTATTCTAGGCTGGCTGTTGGTGTTCCATTTACTGGTTTTGGTGCATTTGTAGAAGGTAGTTTCTTAAGTATTGACGATCATACAATATCAGATTATCAAGCTGCGATAACTTATAGCTTGATGGAAAACCTTGCAATAGATTTGACCTTACAACTTGGTTATCGAGCTGTAACACTGGAGTTAGATGATCTAGATGACATTTATTCAGATCTTGAATTTAAGGGGATATACGCTGGATTAGAGGTGCATTTTTAATTTAATTTAATTTGGTTATAAAAAATTATTTTTTATTCTTTCCGGTTATGAGCATGTATCGCTAATCTATAGTTGTATTCACAACGATTAGCGATTATATGTCTTCAGTAATAAATCAAGCCACTGGGCTTGCCGCAGGTTTAAATGAAAACCAGTGGACTCAAATTCATCAGGCAACGGCCTCACTCAATCCACAACAACTAACTTGGTTGAGTGGTTACTTAGCTGGGATGGCGCAAACAGGCCAATCTACTGTTTTAGCGCAACCCGATAGCAGCCATGCTAAGTCTTTAACTATCTTATATGGTTCGCAAACGGGTAACGCCAAATCTGTGGCACAGGAATTTAAAGCCAAATTAGATGCGCTAAATATCCCTGCTACAATAGTTAGCATGGCTGACTATAAGCAGAAGCAACTAAAAACAGAAAGTCATGTAGTCATTATTGTCAGTACCCACGGTATTGGCGAAGCGCCAGATGATGCTGTGGCACTACACAGCTTTTTAGCTGGAAAAAAAGCGCCTAAACTTAATGATTTAAACTTTGCTGTGTTGGGCTTAGGTGACACAAGTTACGAGTTTTTCTGCCAAACAGCGAAAGACTTTGACAAACGTTTACAAGACTTGGGCGCGACCAGAATTACCGACCGGGTTGATTGTGACGTTGATTACGACGCAGATGTAGCGGCTTGGTTCGACACCATCACACATCAAGTAAAAGATGAGTTGAGTGCAAAGAGTTCCCAGTCTGTTATTCCATCCTTGAATGTGCACCCTAGTGCTGCAGTCGCCAGTCAATACACTAAAAAATTGCCATATACTGCAACCCTGCTTGAAAGCCAAAAAATTACTGGCCGAGATTCAGTTAAGGATATCCGTCATATTGAGATATCCCTTGAAAATTCTGGTATTCAATACCGCCCGGGTGATGCGTTAGGTGTGTGGTTTAAAAATGATATAAACCTAGTTGATGAGTTAACTACTTTACTTGGTTTACAAGGTGATACCTCAGTAAATTGGTCAGGTGATGATTACAATTTTAACGACGCTTTAATCAATAAATTAGAGTTAACTCAAAGCTATCCGACTTTTGTCACAAAATATGCTAAATACGCAAACAATATTGAACTCAATGCACTGTTGGATGATAAGTCTGTATTGCGTGAATATCTGTCTCAGCGTCAAATAATCGATGTTGTTCGACAGTATCCAGCTAAGCTCAATGCTCAGCAGTTTGTTGATACCTTAAGAATGATAACACCGCGACTCTACTCTATTGCTTCTAGTCAAGCAGAAGTGGAAGATGAAGTGCACTTAACCGTTGCTTTAGTTGAGTACGACGCCCACGGGTATGCCCATCAAGGTGGTGCCTCAAGCTTTTTATCTACTCGTTTAGATGAAGGTGGTGAAGTCAATGTGTTTGTTGAGAAAAACGACAACTTCCGCTTGCCAGATGATGGCAATACACCCGTTATAATGATTGGGCCCGGCACAGGTATCGCACCCTTTAGAGCTTTCATGCAACAACGTGAAGCTGAAGAAGCAAGTGGTGAGAACTGGTTGTTTTTTGGTAATCCTAATTATACGCAGGACTTTTTGTATCAAACTGAATGGCAGCGTTTTGTTAAAGATGGGGTATTAAATAAAGTCAGCTTGGCATTTTCTAGAGACCAAGAGCAAAAAGTTTATGTGCAGCATAGAATGCTTGAACAAGGCGCTGAGATTTATCAATGGCTTGAGCAAGGTGCACACATTTATGTATGTGGCGACGCCAACCATATGGCCAAAGATGTGCAAGACGCTTTAGTTCAAATTGTGATTGCCCATGGTGCAAAAAGTGATGAACAAGCCGAGCAGTATATTTCTGACTTGCGTCGTGCCAAACGTTATCAAAAGGACGTTTACTAATGAGTAAAGACCACAAAAATTTCGTCGTTGAAGGCAAACTAGCTGATAACGAACGTTTGAAAGACCAAAGTAACTTGTTGCGTGGAACCATCGCAGAAAACTTGACTGATGATTTAACCGGTGCCTTTGTTGGCGATAACTTCCAGCTTATTCGTTTCCATGGCATGTATCAGCAAGACGACCGCGATATTCGTGCAGAGCGTGCTAAGCAAAAGTTAGAACCACTTCAAAATGTGATGTTAAGAGCCCGGTTACCTGGAGGCATTATTAGTACGCAGCAGTGGCTGGCGATTGATAAGTTTGCTGAAGAGAAAAGTATCTACGGCAGTATTCGTTTAACTACCCGTCAAACTTTTCAGTTCCATGGGGTATTAAAGCCTAATGTGAAATCTATGCATCAAATGCTTAATCAGGTTGGTGTCGATTCTATTGCGACTGCTGGGGATGTAAACCGTAATGTGTTGTGTACATCTAATCCGGTAGAGTCTGAAGTACATCAAGAAGCGTACGAGTGGGCGAAAAAAATCAGTGAACATTTACTGCCTAAAACACGTGCCTACGCAGAAATCTGGCTTGATGGCGAAAAATCAGAAACAACTGAAGTAGAACCTATCCTAGGTAATAACTACTTACCTCGTAAGTTTAAGACAACAGTGGTTATTCCGCCGCAAAATGATGTAGATGTCCACGCTAATGATTTAAATTTTGTGGCTATTGCTGAAAATGGCAAGTTGGTTGGTTTTAATGTGTTGGTTGGTGGAGGCTTAGCCATGACTCATGGTGATACTTCTACTTTCCCACGCAAAGCAGATGACTTTGGTTATATTAGTTTAGAACATACTTTGGCGGTAGCAGCAGCGGTGGTGTCTACTCAACGTGACTGGGGGAACCGTGTTAATCGCAAAAATGCGAAAACTAAATATACTTTAGAGCGTGTAGGTGTAGAAAATTTTAAAGCGGAAGTAGAAAAACGCTCAGAAATTCGTTTTGCAAAAAGTCGACCGTATGAATTTACTTCACGTGGTGATCGCATTGGTTGGGTTGAAGGGGTAGAAGGCAAACACCACCTTACCTTGTTTATCGAAAACGGCCGTATTTTAGACTACCCGGGCAAAACACTGAAAACCGGTTGTGCTGAAATTGCAAAAATACACATGGGCGATTTTCGCCTAACGGCAAATCAGAATTTGATAGTGGCTGGTGTACCCGCTGAGCAAAAATCGCAGATTGAACAGCTAGCACGTGAGCACGGGCTCATGGCTGATGATGTGAGTTTGCAGCGCAAAGATTCGATGGCCTGCGTGTCTTTGCCAACATGCCCATTAGCGATGGCTGAAGCAGAACGTTATTTACCTGATGCAGTGACAGAAATTGAAGGGCTATTAGCCAAGCATGGCATGCAGGATGAAAGTATCATCTACCGTGTGACCGGTTGTCCTAATGGTTGTGGCCGGTCTATGTTGGCAGAAGTTGGGTTAGTGGGCAAAGGCCCTGGAAAATACAACTTCCATTTAGGCGGTGACCGTCAAGGTACACGCATACCTAGAATGTACCGTGAAAATATCGATGAAAAAGAAATCATGCGCGAGTTAGACTGCTTAATAGCCCGCTGGTCTAAAGAACGTGATGCTGACGAAGCTTTTGGTGATTTTGTTATCAGAGCACAAGTGGTTAAACCTGTTCTTGACTCAGCCAAGGACTTTTATGATGACCCAAGCTACTCAATCTAACAAGATTAACAGTACAGACATTACAGACAGCACAGTACTGAGTATTTCAGGCGACGAATTGGTGCAAACTAATATTGCCTTAGAAAAACAGTCTGCTTCACAACGTATTGCTTGGGGTTTAGAACACCTGCCTCACAACTTTATGTTGTCATCAAGTTTTGGTGCGCAAGCCGCAGTGATGTTACATATGGTTACTCAGCAATACCCTGGTATACCAGTGGTACTCACAGATACAGGTTATTTGTTTTCTGAAACTTATCAGTTTGTTGATGAGTTAACAGAACGTCTCAACCTTAACCTCAAGGTTTATCGCGCGGATATTTCCTCTGCATGGCAAGAAGCCCGTATGGGGAAAATGTGGGAGCATGGCTTAGAAGGTATAGAAAAATACAATGCATTGAATAAAGTTGAGCCAATGCAAAAAGCGTTAAACGATCTGCAAATAAAAAGTTGGTTTGCTGGATTGCGCCGCAGTCAGTCTGACATGCGAGAAACCTTACCTGTTGTGCAGCAGTTGAAAAATCAATATAAGATTTATCCTATTATTGATTGGTCGAACAAAGATGTGCATTTATATTTAAAAGAACATAATCTGCCGTACCATCCTTTGTGGGAAAAAGGTTATGTATCTATTGGTGATTGGCACAGTACTCGCTCTTTGGAAGAAGGTATGAATGAACAAGATACTCGTTTCTTCGGATTAAAAAGAGAATGTGGTTTACATGAATTTGGTGATGGAATTTAGTGATTTTCCGCATTCATATTCTAAAAATTATTTAGTGAATATTAAAAATACTATTTAATGCTTCCCTGAGCGAATTAGTATGAATGGTTTGTTGTTTTCGGGTTAACAATCTACATAATCCAGCACCCGTAGTGGTGAACTTGTAATAAACCAATGTCGTTCCTGCACAATCAGTGAAAGGACAAGTCTTAGAGGCAATGTCCTCCTTGCTAATTATCGTATTCTTCAAATCAGTTTGTAGGCAAGAAAAAGGCCTCAAAATGAGGCCTGATAGTTGTAATATCTTCCGGTTATTCGGCCATGGCAGGTAAAAAGTCAAATTGATTGATGTGTAACCATTTTTGTTTTTGTATGGCCAAACTTTGTTTTAACTCTTTATACTTGTAATGAACTTCAAGGTTTTCATAGCTGCGTTTCAAGTTTTGCTTCTTAATTGCCATTAGCTGTTTCTTGGCAGCATAGTAGTCAGTCATACGCTGTGCTAAGAGTTCATATTCAATCTGTACTTTAGCTAATATTTCATCTGCATTGGCTAACTTAGATACTTTTTCTTGAGCTAGCTTTAGTTGCATGGCGACCTTAGCTTTTTCAATTCTTTCTTCTGGGCAACGACGAAGGTTACTGGTCCAGCCAATGAGAGATAAGCCTTTGATTAACCATTTTGTTGGATCAAACTGCCACCACTTGATGCCATTTCTATAATCATATTCAAATATATGATGAAAATTATGATAACCCTCCCCAAAAGTAAAAAAAGCTAGGATATCGTTATCCCGAGCAGTATTTTTATCCGTGTAAGGTTGCTTGCCCCATATGTGAGCCAGAGAGTTTATGAAAAAAGTGACATGATGAACAACTACTAGGCGGAAAACACCCGCTAATAGGAGCATGCCCAGAATATCCCCATTCAGCCAACCTAGTAAAACTGGAACACCAAAGTTTGCGCCAAGCATAATCTTCAAATAGTGTTTATGTTGCCACATCACTACCGCATCTTTTTGAAGATCACGGCAGTTACTATAATCTGCATAACGATGAGTTTGATATTCTCTTAACATCCAACCAATATGAGAATACCAAAAGCCTTTTTTGGCTGAGTAGGGATCATGTTCGTTGTCGTCAACATGTCTGTGATGAATGCGATGATCTGAACACCAATGCAAAATGCTATTCTGCAGCGACATTGCTCCGCCTATTGCCAACACTACTCTGACTGGCATGTTGGCTTCGAATGCTTTATGTGACCATAAACGATGATAACCGGCAGTAATCGACATACCTGAAAAGTAAATTAAAACGACACATGCAATAATTTCAAAAGCATCAAAGCCATTTGTTAACGCCTCAAAGGGAACTAACACAATGGCAATAAGTCCAGTAATGGTAAAAATTAATATATTTGTGAGCAGTAGGCGTGGTTTTTTCATTTAGTAATATTAAGTTCAGCTTACACGTGTGCACTATTTTACGTTTCCTTTTACGTTTCGCAAGCCCTATATTTATCTAGTGTGATATTTCTTCAGTATGTGTTTTACTTTTTTCACGTTAGAATCCTATTCACACTGAATTAGTAACCAACGTTAGGTTTAGCTATTGAACCGTCAAGAACAAAAATTACGCACTCGGCGTTCTATTATTGAGGCAGCATTTTTACTTTTAGATGAACAGCGAAGTTTATCAAGTATTAGCCTTAGAGAAGTGGCTCGAGAAGCGGGTATAGCGCCCACTTCTTTCTACCGACACTTTAAAGATATCGACGAATTAGGTTTAACTTTAGTTGACGAAGCAGGTTTAGCTTTGCGTCAGCTAATGCGTCAAGCTAGAGTGAGAATTGCTTCTGGTGGCGGTGTGATCAATACCTCAGTGGATACTTTTATGGAGTTTATAACTGCCAATAATAATGTTTTTCGTTTGTTATTACGAGAGCATACAGGTACGTCAATGGCTTTTAGAGCGGCTGTGCTGCGCGAAATCAAACACTTTAATGTAGAGCTCACTGATTACACTATATCTAATACGGGCTTGCCATATAACATTGCTAACTTACAAGCTGAAGCTATGGTTAAATTGGTTTTTAGTGCTGGAGCGGAAGCACTAGATGCGTCCGATGAGCAAAAGGCCAATGTTGCAGAAAGAGTTAAACTTCAATTAAGGTTTGTTGTTAATGGCGCATTGCAGGCCAAAGCTGAACAAACTTCGAATTAACTGTCAGCAACCAAGAGTGAGTCGCTTTTTTGTAAATAAACCCCACATTCTGTGTGGTGCGTATAGGGAAACTGGTCAAATAACGCAAACCGAGTAATGGTGTGTGTCTTCAACAATGTATCTAAATTAAGTTTTAATGTATCCGGATTACATGAAATATACACAATGTTTTCATACTGACTAATCATATTCACCGTGCTTTCGTCTAAGCCAGAGCGAGGTGGATCGACTAATACTGTTTTGCACTGGTATTCGGCTAAGTTAATGCCTTCCAAACGTCGAAATTTCCGCATCCCCTGCTGTGCTTGGACAAATTCTTCGCTGGACATACGAACAATCTTTAGATTGTCTATTTTATTTTGCTCAATGTTATCTTGCGCTGCTGCAACCGAGGTTTTGGATATTTCAGTTGCCAAGACTTTTTCAAAATTTTGGGCTAAGGGAACGGAAAAATTTCCCGAACCGCAATAGAGCTCAAGTAAGTCTCCTTGACTATTTTGAGTAATATCCAGTGCCCATTCAATCATCTTAATATTGACCTGTGCATTGGGTTGGGTAAAACTATTTTCGATTTGTTTAAACGTAAATTTGCGTTGATTGATTATCAATTCTTCGGTTACATAATCTTTATCTAACAAGATCTTTTGCTTCTTTGCTCGACCGATAATATCTATACGGTATTTTTTTCTTAATAAAAATCGAATCTTCTTCATTTCATCGGTCCATGCTTCATCTAATTCTTTGTGATAAAGCAAAGATGCAATAATTTCTCCACTGATTGTGGCTAAGTAATCAATTTGGAACAGCTTTCTGCGTGCAGTGTCGTTTGGTTTGAGTAACAAAAGTAGATCTGCCATGACATCATTAATCAGTTGGCTGGCAGGTGGGAAGTGATGGATTTGGTACTTTTGTTTTGTCGCTTGGTCGAACATTACATGATGCAGATCATCACCTTCATGCCACAGACGAAACTCGGCTCTTAATCGATAATGCAATGGCTCTGAGGCAAATACTTCCAATTCAGGCATAGGGTGATGGCCAAAACTGTCTTTAAGAACATTTGTTTTGACTTCAAGTTGTGCGACATAGTTGTCTGCTTGAATCTCTGTTGGCCGCATGTTTTGCCTCAATAGTTAAAGTCGTAAAAACGCGCAACTTAAAGTGTTTTCGGTCATTCTGCAATATTTGGATTAAGTTAAATATTCATGCTTAAAAAAATTTGTACAAATAAAGCTAAAGTATTAGATTGAATTGGCCGATAGAGTTGGTTAAGGATAGTGAGGTATCTGCCATGAACATTAGTCAGTTGAAAGCTTTTTTAGGTGATAAACCCCAACATTTGGGTAATGAAAATAGTATTCAAAACCAATTGCGTGATGCTGGTTTAGAACAAGCTATTACTGGGTTAATTAGTCAATCATCACATAGAGTGGAGCAATTTAGTTCCATTACTTCTTTGGGCGTCCGGATATTTTCGAATGCATTAAACAATACATTGGAAGTGGATAAGCGTAAGCCTGAACTTTCTGCTTCTGACACAGAAAAATCTGAAGCCTCGTTATTTGATTTCGAAGAGATAGCGAAGAATGTGCTCAAGTTTGTGGGTGGAGCAATTAAGAACGCGCAAAACAAGGGTGCAGACCTAGATAAATTAAATGACATGTTTGAACAAGCTTCGTCTGGTGTGCTCAAAGGCATAAAGTTAGCAGAGCAGGACTTAGCGGGTTTCTTAAATGAAGAGATCACTAATGGTATCAGTCAAAGTAAAACCCTAATTGAAGACGGCATTGCTAAATTAAAAGATGATATTTTTAACCCGCAAGCTTTAGAATTGGAAAACCCAATACAATCGATAGTCAACTCAACCCGTGTAACTTACGAAAAGCAAGAATCGGTTGAATTGAGCATTCGAACCACAGAAGGTGACACAGTAAATATTACTTTTGAAGATCTTCAGCAGTTTGAATTTAATCAAAAGCAGCTGCAGCGATTTTCAAAAGAGACTGAGTCAGACAATAAGGTTGTAGATTCGGAGACATTTGACAGTAATCCTAATACGCTAGCTGCTTCTGAAACTACGAAACCAGTCTCTGATGCAGTAAAAAGAACGGATGTGAATGTTGAAGAGTTGGAACAGGTAAAATCTGACATAGAATTAATCAAACAAAATACCATTTTTTACCAAGCAAACACATTTTCGTTTTCAGTTAACGGTGAGTTAGATAAAGACGAGCTAAAAGCTATTGGTCAATTAATTGCAGATACTAATGAATTAGCTGAAGAGTTTTTCAACGGTGATATTGAGACAGCTTTTAATCAAGCATTAGAATTGGGTTTTGACGAACAAGAATTATCTAGTTTTGCGTTACAGCTAACAAAAGTTGAAAATACTGCAGTTATTAAAGCGTATGAAACAGTGTCTAGATTTGATAGCGATAGCGTGGACAGTGATCCTGCAAAAGCCGTTAAGCCAGTTGCGGATTATCTTGAAAAACTATTAAAGGTTCTTGATGGGGCAAGACTTCATCTAGAAGACACTAATTCTTATGAAAATGTTGTGAATAAACTCATCAATAAATTAGGTGACGATGTAGCAACGCCAGATCTGATTTCAGCTATTAATCGCTTTAATAAATTTAATCAGAAACTCGTTAATAATTTACCCATAGGATATCAGCCACAAAATCAGCCATAATATTAGTGTGCTGAACAAATAAAAAAGGCCAGCTTTAAGCTGGCCTTTTTTATATTTGTATTGATATTACTCTTCTTCAATTTTTTCTTTGGCCAATCTAACCTTTAACGTCCGTTCTTGAAAGGTCGAATCGTTCAAATTTTTGATTGCCTTAGCAGCACCTTTAGGATGCATTTCAACAAAACCATACCCTTTTCTTTTTCCCGTGCGTCGGTCTTTCATTAAACGGACTGATACAACACTACCTTGTTGTTCAAAATGCTCTTGAACTGCTTCCTCATCTGCACGATAAGGAAGGTTACCAACATACAGCGTGGATACTTCTGATGATTCATCATTTTCATTAAATGAATTAGCAGATGAAAACAGCTTTGTTAAGGCCGGTACTAATAAGCCACCCACTAAAACGCCGATAGCTGCTGATAATTGGTTAGGCATATCAGAAGCTAAGATGGGTAAAATGAAATAAAGGACAATAGCGAAAATAACAGTGACAAAAATATTCAAAATAAAAGATGTATTCATATGGCTCTACCTAAAAGAATTTTATGGTTATAAGAATAAAAGCATCCTTATGTTACTCATTTATATTGTTTTCGCAATTAGTAAGGTTAAGTATCAGTGATCCTTTTATTGAATCTTTCAATTAAAGCAGTCTTTTTATTGATTTTGAGTGATTAATAGACACTTAAGCGATAATTTCAAATTAGGGGTTGCATAGGAATGTGTTCTCTCTATAATGCGCCCTCGCTTCAAGGGAGACCAGTTAGGTCAACCGCAACAAACAGGGTTTCCTAATTTGTTGCTTATACGGTAAACGTATATTTGGTGCGGGGTGTAGCAAGATTTAATTGAAAAGAAAATAAATTAAATCGTTGACATTAAAAGGGAACCGCGTATTATTCGCCTCCCGCTTAAGAGGGTCTACGGACAACCACTTAAGCCGCTAACGCAGTTAGCATG
>Ga0209712_10004054_pt1 | contig 11764 bp, 10 predicted proteins | sample ArcOceMetagenome_FD_187443 | JGI IMG/M metagenome (GOLD analysis project Ga0209712, IMG submission 187443) | Marine eukaryotic phytoplankton communities from Arctic Ocean - Arctic Ocean - Greenland ARC118M Metagenome (SPAdes) (version 2) | ecosystem: Environmental > Aquatic > Marine > Oceanic...
GTCCGAACTGAAAGGATGGAAGTGATTGCGGGAAACTTAGCGAATGCAAACACACCTGGTTACAAGGCAAGAGACATCGATTTTCAAAAGGCGATGAAAAGCGCACAGCAATCCAGTGGTAATAATCTAAACCGCACGCACCAAAACCATATTAAAGGTTCAATGCAAAGCACTGGAGAATTACAGTTTCGTATTCCCAATCAACCTGATACGGGTGATGGCAACACGGTCGATGTACAGCTCGAAAGAAATACATTTTTAGACAACGGACTTCGTTATCAAGCCAGTATGGAGTTTCTTAACGGTAAAATCAAAGGCATGAAAAAAGCCTTGAGTGGAGGTCAGTAATAATGAGCTTATTTAACGTAATGGATATTGCCAGTACAGGTATGAGTGCACAAAGTGTACGTTTGAATACTACCGCAAGTAATGTAGCAAATGCTAACAGCGTTAGCAGTAGTTACGATGCTACTTATAAAGCGCGGCACCCTGTTTTTGCTGCAGAATTAAGTCGAGCATCTGAACAGCAAGGTGTGGGCTCCAGAGTAAAAGTGCTTGGTGTCGTTGAAAGTGCTAAACCTTTACAAATTGAATATAGCCCAGGACATCCTATGTCTGACGAAAATGGTTATATCTATAAACCCAATGTTAATGTGGTTGAGGAAATGGCAAATATGATGTCAGCATCAAAAGCCTATGAAACAAACGTACAGATTGCCGATACCACCAAACGAATTTTTAGAAATGTGCTAAGACTCGGTCAAGGTAGCTAGGAATGGATAGCAACCACAAGCCATATATAGAGGAACAATTGTGGATACAGTAAACAATGGTCTAAACACCAATTTGTACTGGCAACCAGAAAAGACTGGAGTTTCAGACGGCAGTAATCAAACACTGAGTCAGGAAGACTTCTTCTCTTTATTGACTGAGCAGTTAGCTAATCAAGATCCGACGAAGCCCGTTGATAATGATCAAATGGTAGCTCAGATGACCAGTTTCACTATGGCTGATGGCATAGAACAGCTTAACAATAAATTTAGCGATTTTGCTACTTCTATGACATCTAATCAAGCATTGCAGGCATCCAGTTTGATTGGTCAAACAGTGTTATTGCAGGGTGATATTGGGTATATCTCGTCTGAAGGGCAGAATGTGTCTGGTGTGGTTATCGCGGATCAAAGTGTTCAAGAGCTTGAAATTACTATCGAAAACGAAACCGGTGAAATTATCAAGTCAATCAATGTCGGTACTCAGGCAGCAGGCAACGTTGAATTTAATTGGGATGGAACTGATGCAAACGGCAATAATGTGCCAGTTGGCAATTATGTGGTTCGTGCACAAGGTAATGTGGCAGGTGAGTCAATAGTACTCCCCACAGCAATCAACAGACATGTAGACAGTGTGAGTCTGGCTGCAAGTAGTCAAGGTATTATTCTTAATTTGGACGGCGATGTAAGTGTCACACTTAATGATGTCATTCAAATCGGCGGTTAACAGGAGAAAAAAAGTATGTCTTTTAACATAGCGTTAAGTGGCGTCTCAGCTGCACAAAGAGACTTAGATACAACAGCAAACAACATTGCTAACGTTAATACAGTTGGCTTTAAAGAGTCTCGGGCAGAATTTGGTGATGTGTATGCTCAATCTTTGCTGGCTGGTGGTAAAACAAAAGTCGGTGATGGTGTAATTACCCAAGAAGTAGCTCAACAGTTCTCTCAAGGCAGTTTACAATTTACTAACAACGCTTTGGATTTGGCAATCACAGGCAACGGCTTTTTTGCGACAGTGCCTGGTTTAGAATCTAGAGATTTTTCTTATACTCGTGCGGGAATGTTTAAATTAGATTCAAGTAATTTTGTGGTGAATTCTAATGGTGACAATTTATTAGGCTTTCCGGTCAATGCAGATGGCACCTCATCATCAGTGGCGTTAAGTACCACCGAACCTGTTAGTATTCCAGACTCTTCTGGCTCACCCACGGCTACTTCTCAAGTAAAGCTGACGATGAATTTACCAGCTGGTGATGGAACGAAAACCCCCGCTTTTTTTGATCCAGACGATACATCTACTTACAATGCAGCTACGTCAGTAACTGTTTTTGATTCTTTAGGTGACAGTCATGTGCAAACCTTTTATTTCTTAAAAGATAATACTCCAGGTAATGAAAATCAATGGTTAGGTGTGACTTACATAGATGACCAGCCTCTTGCTGATGGCGCTCAAGGTACGACTAATACAGTAGGAGCAACTTCCCTAGGGGCTGCCATCCCAGCCTTTAGATTAGAATTTAGTAGCGGTGGTGATTTCCAAGCGATGACTGACTCTGCAGGTAATGCTCTAGTTCTGGGTGATGCCATATCAGTTCCGCTTGGGGCGGGTATTTTAGGAAATGGGTCAGACCCTACTCAAACTATTACCACAAATTTTGTTTTGGACGCTAATGCGGCAGTTAATGGTGAGCCCACACAGTTCGCCTCGACTTTTGAAGTCACTTCATTAGAGCAAGATGGTTTAGCGGTAGGTCGTTTAACCGGTATTGCTATTGATTCCGATGGACTGGTAAGGGCAACATACTCAAATGGTACATCAGAACCCATTATTCGAGTAGCTCTGGTACGTTTTGCAAATGATCAAGGCCTAAATCAACAAAGTAATACCCAGTGGCAAGAAAGTATTCGCTCCGGTGAGGCTTTAGCCGGTGAAGCCACAACCGGTACTTTTGGTGATATCAATTCCTCCGCTTTAGAACAGGCAAATGTCAACCTCACCACAGAGCTTATTGATCTTATTATTGCCCAACGGAATTTCCAAGCGAACTCAAGAGCCTTGGAAATCAACAATCAGTTAAATCAAACAGTACTCAATATTCGTTAACAACTAACTGATATTTATGGATTTATTAGGCTGCTCTCGAGTAGCCTTTTTTATATCTGAAGTGTTCATATAGTAATCGCCTTAGGTGGCATCTTATTTGCAGTCATTTTAACTAAGATCCAACAAGGTCAAGATTCTGTCATGGATAAATTACTCTATATTGCCGCCAGTGGTGCGAAACAAGATTTACTAGGCGCATCTGTGCGAGCCAATAATCTGGCCAATGCCCAAACTACTGGCTTTAAAGCACAACTTGAACAAGCCCGTGCCATGCCAGCTTTTGGTGAAGGTTTGCCTACCCGAGTATTTTCTATGACAGAAAATGCTGTTAATAATTTTGATGGGGGGGCCATGATCCAGACTGGTCGAGAGCTGGATTTGGCGATACAAGGTGATGGTTGGTTTGCAGTACAAGATGAACAAGGTAATGAAGCATATAGCCGTAACGGTAGTTTTGAATTAGGTCCAAACGGAGAGCTCAAAGATTCTCACGGAAATACGGTTATTGGTGATTTTGGCCCAGTATTTCTGCCTGTGCCTTTGTCTAATATCAATATAGCTAATGACGGTACGCTATCAGTTCGACCTCAAGGTGCACCTGAAACAGTGTTAGAAGAGGTAGGCCGTCTCAAATTAGTGAACCCTAACGTACGTGATATCGAGCGGGGAACCGATGGTCTGTTTCGACTGAAAAGTGGTGAGCTAGCTGAAGAGTCCACCCTAGTCAGTATCCGCACAGGTGTGCTTGAAGGCAGTAATGTTAATCCTGTAGAAGAAATGGTCAATATGATTAATTTGCAACGACATTATGAGATGCAAATTAAGTTGATGAAACAAGCAAAAGAACTTGATACCCGTGGTAATCAATTGTTGCGCATTATCTAAAGTAGTTGTTGCGCAACTGATTATGACAACCGTTAGCAGAATTGGCTAACAAACTAAATATTAGGAGATAATTTATGCATCCTGCATTGTGGATAAGTAAAACAGGCTTAGATGCCGCTCAGACTGATGTAGCAGTAATATCTAATAACTTGGCTAACGCCAGTACAGTAGGTTTCAAAAAAGACCGAGCTATTTTCGAAGATTTACTCTATCAAAATATCAATCAACCGGGGGGCCGTTCCTCAGCGGATACAGAGTTACCTTCAGGTTTGATGTTAGGTGCTGGTAGTAAAGTAGTCGCAACACAAAAAGCACACACTCAAGGTAATATGCTTACTACTGAAAACTCTTTGGACATGATGGTACAAGGCAAAGGTTTTTTTGAAATATTACAGCCAGATGGTAGTACTGCTTACACAAGAAATGGTCAATTCACCCTTAATGATCAAGGACAAATAGTAACGCCAGGTGCTGGTTTTGTCCTTCAACCTGCGATCACCGTACCTGAGGATGCGCAGCAATTAACTATCTCTCAAGATGGTGAAGTGTCTGCTTCAGTCAGAGGACAAGCAGATCCACAAGTGTTAGGACAGATTAGTTTATCCGACTTTATTAATCCCACAGGTTTGCAACCAACAGGGCAAAACTTATATGTTGAAACTGCTGTCAGCGGCGCACCTATTCAGGGAGTACCTGGCTTAGAAGGCATTGGTACTATATTGCAGGGGGCGCTTGAAACTTCTAATGTGAATGTTACAGAGGAGCTCGTTAATTTGATTGAAAGTCAGCGTTTGTATGAGATGAACTCAAAAGTTATTTCAGCCGTTGACTCAATGTTGGGTCAAGTTATTCAGCAACTTTAGTGAAAGTGAAACTGTGATGATTAATCTAACGTTACTCAAACTAGTATATTTGTGGCTAGGCATAATGTTGCTAAGCAGTTGTCAATCTACTGTTAGTCATCAACCTCTGCCCAATGACCCGTTTTATGCACCAATTATGCCTGAAATACCACGGCAAAAAGTTGCAGAAGATGGCTCCATTTTTCAATCTGATATGGCCAATAACCTTTTTTCGGATGTAAAAGCTCGGCGCGTTGGTGACATTATTACTGTCAACCTTCAAGAAAATACTCGAGCCACTAAATCAGCGAGTAACAGCACCTCAAAAGCAACTGGTGTCGTGGTCAACCCGATTATAGGGTTAGGTGGAAATGCCCTTAATATTGGTAATGAATCAATACAGTTAGGCATGGATACAGCTAATGATTTTTCAGGCGATGCCTCAGCCAATCAAAGTAACAACTTAACTGGCGCTATTTCAGTGACTGTGGTCAAAGTGCTGGCAAACCAAAACTTACTGGTTAGAGGTGAAAAATGGTTGACCTTAAATAATGGCGACGAATATATTCGCTTAACTGGTGTGGTTCGCCCGGATGACGTTAGTCCAACGAATGAAATAGAGTCAACAAAAATTGCCAATGCACGCATTCAATACAGTGGTACAGGCAGTTTTGACAGAGCGCAAAAAACAGGCTGGTTAAGCGGTTTTTTCTCATCTGAATATTGGCCTTTTTAGTGTGGAGTATTATATGAAGTATTTTATTACCCTGATGATCGTGATCAGTTTGATGTTGTCGCCTTTGAGCTATGGGCAAAGAATAAAAGACTTAGCCACTGTTCAGGGAGTGAGAAGTAACCAGTTAGTGGGTTATGGTTTGGTTGTGGGTTTACCTGGAACAGGTGAACAGAGTCCATTTACAGAACAAAGTTTTCGCACTATGTTATCAAATTTTGGTATCAGCTTAGATAGCAACCTCAAACCCAAAATTAAAAATGTCGCAGCTGTTGCTGTGCATGCCCTACTGCCTCCATTTATTAAACCCGGACAAACCATAGACGTCACTGTCTCATCCATTGGTGAAGCAGCCAGTTTGCAAGGAGGCACATTGATTCAAACTTTCTTAAAAGGCTTGGATGGTAATGTTTATGTTATTGCCCAAGGTAGTTTAGTCGTGAGCGGTTTTGGCGCAGAAGGCGGTGATGGGTCAAAAATAGTGGTAAATACTCCCACTGTCGGGCGTATTGCTAATGGTGGATTGGTTGAGCGTGCGGTGCCTAGTGGTTTTATGCAAAGTGACTTTTTAACATTTAATTTGAAATACCCTGACTTTTCAACTGCCAAAATTTTGGCAGACACCATCAACTTTCGATTAGGGGCCGATCCTGACAAAGGTTATGTCATTGCCACACCTATTGACGCGGCTTCTGTGAGAGTCTCAGCGCCTAGAGGGGTTGGGGAAAGAGTCGGTTTTTTAGCCACCTTAGAAAATTTTGAATTTACCCCAGCTAAAGCCTCGGCAAAGGTGGTGATCAACAGTCGCACGGGTACCATTGTGATTGGTCAAGATGTGCGGCTTCTACCAGCCGCTATTACTCATGGTGGGCTAACAGTAACCATTGCTGAAAACCAGACTGTTACTCAGCCTAATGCATTAGCAAATGGAGAAACTGTGGTGACAACTCAATCTATTGTTGACGTGAATTTAGATGACACTCGTATGTTCACTTTTAACCCTGGCGTCACGTTAGATGAATTGGTCAGAGCGGTGAATGAAGTAGGCGCAGCACCAGGTGATTTGATGGCTATCTTAGAAGCATTACGCGAAGCAGGAGCCTTACAGGGCGACCTGGTCGTTATTTAAGTTTATCTAGGAAATTTATGGATCAGTCACTTATTACTCAAAATCCACTTGAATTATCCAGAAATGCTAATGACATTAAAGGTTTGGATGAGTTGCGCCGTGCAGCGCAAAGTGGCGACAGTAAAGCATTAGATGAAGCCGCCAAGCAATTTGAGGCTATCTTTGTACAAATGATGCTCAAATCGATGCGAAAAGCGCAAGACGTGATGGCGGATAAAGATAGTCCATTTAACTCAGAGCAAGTTAAATTTTATCGTGATATGCACGATACACAAATAGCCAGTGATTTAGCCAGTAATGGCAGTATTGGGCTGGCAGATATCATTGTGCGCCAACTAGGTAAAACAGGTGAAGGTTATATGCCTGCAGGAGCCTTGCGTAATGATGGTAATCTTTCCAGTATTAATCGCAACACAATCGTTAGTTCGCAAAAATCTCAAGAAGAAGTTTTGGGTAACCAACCTATAAAAACCTTTCAATCATTTAAAACTGCGGCTTTTGAAGACGCCAAGTCTTTTATCGAACAGCTTTATCCTGCTGCTCAGCAGGCAGCTGAACAGTTAGGTATTGATCCCAAAGCATTGTTGGCCCAAGCCGCTATTGAAACCGGCTGGGGCCAGTACATGATCCACAACACTTCTGGAAAAAACTCCCACAATTTATTTGGCATCAAAGCAGACCTTCGGTGGCAAGGCGATAGGGCCATGGTAAATACTATCGAGTTTGAACAAGGTGTGGCAGCTACAAAAAAAGCGCCATTTAGAGTATATGATTCATTTGCTGATTCAATGCGAGACTATGTAGGATTTGTTAAACAAAACCCAAGATATGAAGAAGCAGTAAAGCAAAGTCAATCACCACAGGATTATTTTTCAGAGTTGCAAAAAGCCGGTTATGCCACGGATCCTGATTATGCGAATAAGATTCTTTCTGTATTCGAAAGTGAACAATTAAAGCAGTATTTACCATGAATAATGTATTAATTATCAAGGTTGGGAGAGCTGATTTTGATTAATAATTCTTCTATCCGTACTACAGACTTGTTTTCAATTGCCACCAGTGGTGTAAATGCAAGTAACCAATTGTTGACTACTGCCGGCAACAATATTGCTAATGTTAATACAGAAGGATTTGTTCGTGAACGAACAAATTTTGTGAGTCAATTATCTGGAGGAGTAGGGCAGTCAACTACTGAAAGAGTTCTCAATGTTTTTGCTCAAAATCAGTTACGTCGTGATACAACAATGCAAAGTGAGCATGAAATTTTTTATGCTAAAACTTCAGTTTTAGATAATATGTTTGCTAGTGAATCAAACAGTATCTCTAGTAGCATGAGTCGGTTTTTTGCTGCTGTGCAAACTGCATCCGACGATCCAACCAGCATGGCATCAAGAGAATCAGTTCTTATTGAAGCGCAATCCATGATCGGCCAAATAGGTACAGTGACAGGTTTCTTACGTCAAAAAGAAGAAGAGTTTAATTTAGAACTCGATACTAACATTGATACGATAAATGGTCTTGTGCGCTCGATTGCCGACCTTAACCAAGCGATTGTGGTTACTAAAGCCAATCTTAAAAATGATGAACCAGGTGCCTTATTAAATCAAAGAGACCAAGCAATATTAGAGTTGGCTAGTCTTGTCTCCATCGAAACCCGTGAGAGTTCCAATAATAGCGGCGCTGTTATGGTTAATTTATCTGCAGGTGAATCTTTAGTCCTGCAGGATGGTTCATTTAAAGTATTTAACGTAAGTAATGATGCTGACATAAATGCAAAATCATTAGAGCTCAAGAGTAATGGTAAGCCTACTACGCTTTCAATATCAGAAACTGATTTAGGCGGTGCCATAGGTGGGTTGTTTAGGTTTCGTGATGAAGTGTTACAGACGAGTCTTAGGGAACTAGGCCAAATTGCTTTAGCCATTACCGAAACAATGAATACGCAAAATCGACAAGGCATGGATTATGATCAACAGTTAGGTAGTAATATATTTACGTTGCCAGACTTTATTGGTTTAAATTACCCAGACAATAACAACACAAATAGCATCGTCACTGGGCGCATTGCTGAGGGTGCTGCGGCTGATATATCCAGTGCTGATTATTCCGTCACCATTGACAATGTGACAGCTGGTGCGCCTCCGACTTTGGACATCACAGTTTCAGCAATTAATGCAGATGGCAGCGCAGTTAGAGACACAGATGGTGTGGCGATTAGTCAAACTTACACTGGTATTGAAGCTGCAGATGGAACATTTTCTTCGGTGATTGGTGGCTTAGAATTAGAATTTTCAAGCGGTTCGAATTATTCTACTGGCGATCAATTCTTAATTCAGCCTACTAAGAATACTGCTGATGTAATTGAATTATCAATAACTCGGCCGGAAGATTTGGCCCTTGCGGGCCCGATTAGGATTAATGCGGGTGCCAACAATCTAGGTGACGCGATACTTACTTCCACTTCTGTCAGTAATACCATTGTGGACAACACGCTTAATGATAGCAAGTTATCAGCCTTTGATGGTAACGGTGATATTCATGGCCCAGGTAACGCACCCGGTGGCACTGTAGGAGCGCCTGCGCAAATTCTGTTTACAGCCTCTGACGAATACCATGTTTTAGACAGTGCTGGAACAGTTATTACTGTGGTAACCGCCACCTCAGATTTAACCAATTTATTAGCCCAAGCACAGAGTAATGGAACCGGTCCAGTATGGCCAACTGATTTTAGCGCCTTAGATGATTACCCAGGATACGATTTTTCTTTGCAGGGCATTCCTAAAGCTGGTGATAGCTTCAATATCGGATTTAATACTGATGGGCTTAATGATAACCGAAACGGTTTGTTGATGTCGGACTTACAAAACTTAACGAATTTGCAGACTGATAATAGTGGATCGGGGGAAACCGTCAGTTTTCACGAAGCTTATGGCAATATAGTCACTGATGTAGGTCAGAAAACAGCCAGTGCCGACATAGCATTGCAAGCTGCGGTATCACTAAAATCTAGCTCTGAAGATTGGTTCTTATCGGTATCAGGAGTCAGTTTGGATGAAGAAGCCGCTAACTTGATTAGATATCAACAATCGTATCAAGCAGCAGCTAGATTATTAAGTACAGCTCAGGACTTATTCAATACCATTCTCAGTGTAGTGAGTTAAACAGAAGTAAATAAATTATGCGTATTTCAACAGCACAACTTTATAATCGCAGCATACAATCAGTCTTGGATAATCAAGGTACTCTGTCTGATATTCAAACACAGCTTTCATCAGGCAAAAAACTACTCCGTCCATCCGATGATCCTGTTGGAGCCTCTCAGTTGATTCGTCTAACTGAAGATATAGACTTACTTAAACAATATAACAAAAACAATAACCAGCTAACCAATAGTTTGGAGCAAGAAGAAACGGTGCTTAGCAGTATTAATACCACTGTTAACCGAGCTCGAGTACTGATGATTCAATCCGGTAATGGCATTATTGGCTCTGATGACAGAAAAGCGATTGCTATTGAAGTAGAGCAAATTCGAGATCATGTTTTTGATCTCATGAATAGTCGTAACTCTGCAGGTGAGTATATTTTTGCAGGCTTTCAATCGGCTTCACCGGCTTTTAGTTTTAACGCCAGTGCGTCGGGCAACAAATATAGCTTTGAAGGAGACCAAGGCGAGAATAAAATTAAAGTCTCGGACACTGTTACGTTGCAAGCAAATAACTCTGGTAGGGACGTATTTGAAAATGTATTTTCGCGTTTTAAAGCCACCATTACGGGTTCTGTTGGAGCAACATCTTCCCAGTTAAGTATGCAAGGGCAAACTGACTTTGATAAATTTCACACGGCCAATTATGATGCAGTGAATGCTGCGAATAATGAATTTAGAGTAACACTATTATCTGATACTCAGGCGCAAATTACTAATCTGGGCACGGGAGACATAATCGACACAGTTGATTTTTCTAGCGGTGATGCGTTTCTATTTAAGGGGTTGGAATTTGAGATAAATGGCATCACAGGCAACACCATTGATTTTCAACTAGAGCCGCCTGAAAAAAAGAATATTGCAGAAACCCTAAATGATTTTATTAACGCCCTATACAGCAAAGATATCTCGGATAGTGATTTTGATAAAGCGTTATCAGATGCTTTGATAGGTGTTGATAATTCATTAAAAACTATGGGAGAAACTATATCAGCCATTGGTGGCAGGATGAACGTGGCCGAATCTGTGCTTGCTTCAAACTTGGACATAGATATTACGTACAGGTCTGCTAGGTCAAATATTGAAGACGTTGATTATGCTGAGGCAGTATCAGAATTAAGTCGTCAAGAGGCAGCATTACAAGCTGCTCAGGCAACATTTGCACTGGTAACAGGTACCAGTCTTTTTGATTACATTTAACCTGATAGTGATGCAAGTCTTAGCATCACCTTAGATCATTCACTCTCCTGATTTACAAGTAAACTAAGGTCGACTTGCGCTAAATATATGCAACTCTTATTATCTTGATGTGATGAATAATAACTAACATAAAGTATCTGCTTATCTATTACTAGGCCAGGATAACTGTTGTCTCCTGCCGAAGGTAAAACTTTAAGATGATGCAACTCACCATTAGTTAAATTTAGTTTCATTAATACTGTTACCAGCTTTTCATTTTTAATAATCCTACCTGCTACTATGACTATATTTGCAGAGATTTTTAGCATTACGGGCCCGCCAATATATTGGCCAAGATCAATCCATTGCCATTTTTTATAAGGATATTGGCTTTTACCTAATTGGGCTGAATAGCTATCCGCATCTCTCCTGACAATTGCATAAGCTTTATTGTTATCAAACAACAAATCGCTCTCATTAGGGTAACCTTTACTATGTTTTTGTAAGCTAAGTGCATTGGACTGGTGGCGATGAAAACTGCGCCTAGGATCGCCAGAATATAAGTGAATGGTATTTTGTTTTTTGTTGTACGCAAAGCCATAGGCAATATTTTGTTGCCATCTAATCCGCCACAACCACCAATTTTTTTCAGCAAACTTTCGATAGGATGACCAGCTGTTTCCTGTTTGAGATACCCAACACACATTTCTTGCTGACAAAGTGCGATTGTTTTTATCAGTTTTCCTGGCATAAGCAATCAGCAATAATTGGCCATCCGGGGTAATGCTTAATTTGGGATCACGAAAATCGATATTCATCATCTGAAGTCGATTAACAGAGCAAACTTTGCCGACTTTATTGAGGGTGAGAATGCAGACCCTGCCTTGAGCACTAATGTGATTCTCTGCTTCTCTGTA
>Ga0209712_10004058_pt1 | contig 11757 bp, 12 predicted proteins | sample ArcOceMetagenome_FD_187443 | JGI IMG/M metagenome (GOLD analysis project Ga0209712, IMG submission 187443) | Marine eukaryotic phytoplankton communities from Arctic Ocean - Arctic Ocean - Greenland ARC118M Metagenome (SPAdes) (version 2) | ecosystem: Environmental > Aquatic > Marine > Oceanic...
AATCAAAATTCTAAATTCCAAATTCCAAATAAAAAGACAAAAGCCCGGATTAATCCGGGCTTTTTTTTTATCTAAAATATTCTTTTTATAAAGTTAAAGGAATGGAGACACTAAAAAGATATGTACTAATTTTTGCTTCTCTATTACTAGTAGTTCCATCATCAAACTCATATCCTTTATAAGTAGCATTTCCTATTTCAAGATTGATACTTACAAAAGGAAAGGCCTTATATCCAATTCCAATATTAGACCCAGACACAGATGTGAACTCTCCTGGATCATTACTAGTTGCAGCTGAACCACCTAGAAGACTTTCAACCCATACTCTTACAAGAATAGGGAAATCATATCCTGCAAAAAGACCATACTGAGTGTACTCTAACTCATCATTAGTAGTTACATCGTCAATTGTATATGTACCTTTTTTAGCGGCTAGACCCAAAATAAATCCAAAATTTTGAAAACCTAACCTGCCGCCAACAGCACTTCCTGAGAGGTCTTTCTTTTCTGCTAGAGCTGAGTTATCCATATTAGAATTTAAATGCATTCCAATCCATGGTTCAATTAAAGTTCCAGCTCTTGTTTCTTCTGCAAAAACAAAAAGTGAGATCATAGCAATTGTTAGTATTATAAATTTCTTCATTAATATTCCTTATTAATTATAAATCAAGCGGTAATGAAATAGAGAAAACAGTTTGTGCAGTTTTAACATCAACATCACCTATCGAAGGAACATTTTTCATAGTGTAATTAATATTTTGAACTTCTACATTTAAACTTACAAATGGAAGACCAGTGAATCCAATGCCAATACTTGTCCCATCTTTAAAGTCTATTCCATAAACCTCTGTATCCTGTTCATAGGTGCTAGATGTAAATACTTCAGCCCACGCTCTAATTAGGATTGGCATATCGACACCAACAAAAACAGATGTACTTGTTACTTTATCTTTATCAATTGAGCCCATTTGATAATCAATACCTGCAGATAGAAGTAAAAAACTATAACCTATTCTTGCACCGGTAGCTGAGAAGGATTCTGCACCATCAATAGATGAAACATCTGCAGTTGACTTAGATTGACCAGCACCAATATACGGATCGATTAAGAAACCGGCTGATGCACTTGTTGTAATAAAAGCTGTTAATAGACATACTAGAGATAAATTTCTCATAACTACTCCTTAGTTTAATATGAATTACGAATTCTTCTTAATTATACAGGACGTAAAAGCCTTTATCGATAAAGGCAAAATCTTCTATTATTTCTTAGATGCGGATTCTAATTGATGGATAAACACACGATATTCTTTAAGTTTTACAATGCACTCTTTCATATACTTTTCAGAAATATCAAAGTTCTCAACTATTTCACCCTCATATTTAGCAGAATCATCTTTTGCTTCAAGCTTTCGAACTCTTTTAATTGAGCCTTCAGCAATTGCTAACATATTGGAGATATCATGGACAAATGTTCTATGTTCTTTATATTCACTCATAGTTTGATGATATCATTTAAATGAATATAAACAATATTTTTGAAATGAAGTTTTATAAACATGGAAGTAGTCTACTTAATTTGTACAGGTTTATCAGTTGGGTTCATAAGTTCCTTTTTTGGAATTGGTGGCGGAGTGATTACAATTCCTATGCTATTTATTTTGTTTCCAAATGTTCCTGTACAAGCATTTATACCTGTTTCACTAGGTCTCATATTTTTAAACTCCACAACAAATAATTATCACTTTTATAAATCTGGTCTATCTCCAAGCAAAAAAACATTTCTAAATTTTTTCATAACTTGTTTAATTGGTGCGGGCCTAGGCTCTTATATTCTTTATTTAATTGATTCAGATATGATTAAAAAAGTTTTTGCATCGTTACTAGTTTTATCATTTCTAAAGACACTGTTCTCTGAAGCTGAAAATCAAGTTGGAGAGCTCAAAGAGCCACAAATGCTTCTTGGCATGACAGGTTTCCTAGGATCATTTATAAGCTCAATTACGGGTCTAGGAGGTGGGATTATTTTCGTTCCTATGCTTCTAAGTTTAATAAAGCTTCCCATAATATATATCTCTCCCTTTTCAAATGCCGCAATGATGTTTGCTACTTTAATTGGAATTATCCCACATTTATTAAACCCTCTTGAGACAGCCGGTTTTGGTTTAAATAGTTTTTATGAGGAGGGATTTGTTGGACACGTGAATTTTGTCTTTATCATTATTCTTTATATAGGATCAATCTTAAGTTCTAAACTAGGGACAAGACTAAATACAAAAGTAGAATTTAAAACTAAAAAGTATTTACTCAGTTTTTTACTCGCATTTTTTGCAGTAAGAATGTTTCTAAACTAGCTTAAGTTTAAGAGAAGAGTTGAGTACTACAATAATCAACTCTCCTCAAAAAATTTGTTACTACACGTTTGGAAATGTGTAGCAAAAAGATACCCCACAAAACATATGTTTGCAATACCAAACAAAAAGGAATACGATTAAACAAAGGTGGTATTTATGATTATTCAAAATTCAATAAATTTATTAAAAGAAATTTCGAAATTGGAAAAGAAAATAAAAGAAGTCGAATCATTGATTGATAAGGGATCTATAGATTTTGACTATGAATCTTATCTAAAAGCACTTTGTAAAAGCTATTCCGAGTCCTAAGCTATGATAAGGCACTTAAGTTAATAGAATAATATGATTTCATGACATTAATAAAGAAACCTTTTGCATATTCGTAATTATAATTTAAAATTAAGTTACCTTAAGAATTATCACACACGATAATTTCTTTTGTTAAAAAGGATTTTTAACAAAAGAAATTCTTATTTTTATTATTACTATATTTACAAATATTACTTATATTTCCATTCCTGGTCATATATTTACTTACCTTTTTTTTAAAAAACTAACATTTGTATTTTAACTGTAAGAATCTGTCGAGCATATAAGTTCAAATTCACTAATTCTTAAGTGATTTTAATAAATTAAATGTCACCGTCAATTTCCGAACACCTGTATTAAAGGGCAGTTACCTCAAATAAATTTTGATTAGTACGCTATGCAGAAGTCTATTTTTTTTAACAAATGTGAAGAAAAAAGACTCAAAACCCCTAAAATATGCGGTAAGAACTAATAAAAACTTACAGACTATTGGCAGATAAAACTCCTATTGGTTTAATCATGAAACACAATTGAGAGAGAACTTTGACAAGGAGAAACACGATGAGTAATTCAAGAATGAATAATCATCTAACAACAAAACACCTAACTGATCTTAAAGATAAAGTTATGGCTGAAGTTGAAAGAATCGAAAACAAGTTAATGACGGAAAGATTAATGGCCGTGAATCAGAACTCTGGAAGAGATGAAGTAGATAGTGCTAATGATGAAATTATTCAACGTGAAGAACTAAGATTTGCTACTAGAGAAACGTTTTATTTAAAAAAGCTTAGAAAAGCTATGAAGCATATGGACAGTGATGAATATGGGCTTTGTGATGACTGTGGGACATCTATTTCGTTCCAAAGATTGAAAGCAAGACCAACAAGTACAATGTGTATTACATGCAAAGAAGAATCAGAAAGAGATGAACTGCAGAGCTTCCACGGTAGACAATCAAAGTCTCTAGGGAAAACAGTAAGTCTTAGTAAATAAGGACCTTTTGAAGGCTCATCATTCACAAACAAGTTTCAGGGGCCATGGATGGACCCCTGTTTTATTTAAGTTCCAAATTATATACTTTATTAAATTATTCTTATAATCTAAACATATCGTCAGAATACTGTTCAATTTCAATTTTCTTGAGTTTTAACTCTCCACCCTCGACTTGTTCCGTCAAAAAGTTCAATACCAAGACTTTCAAGTTCATCGCGAAACTTATCGGCCTCAGCCCAGTTTTTTGCATCTCGAGCTTCATTTCTTTTTATAACAAGTCCTTCTACAGTAGACTTATCTATCTCTCTTAGGCGAATAAGCATTTCATCTAACTCTTCTAAAAAATCTTTTGGCTCTTCGTTAAAGAGTGCACCAAGACTTCCATAACTAGATAACCATTCTTTAAAGTATAATGAATTAGCTTTATGAACTCCATTTCTTTTCTTTTTAGATGCAAAGCCTAAAGCATTAAATGCTCTTACTCCTTCAAATATGTAAGAAATAAAGTCGGCAGTATTAAAATCATCGTTTAAAGCTTTCGTGATTTTTGCTGTTAATGCATCTAACTTTTTTACAAATCCTCCATCAACGCTACCATCAAGATCAACTGAAGCGATCGTTTCATTTGCAAGAAGAAGACTTGAGTATATTCGATTAAGGGCCGAAACTGTTTGAAGTATTTTTTCATTACTAACACTAAGAACAGATCTGTAGTGAGCACTTAAGAATACATATTTTAGAATTTCTGGATGATACTGATTCATAAACTCTCTACCAGAAATAATATTCCCAAGAGACTTACTCATTTTTTCATCACCCATATTGATAAAGTTATTATGAATCCAGTAATTACAGTAAGTCTTATCTGAACAACCTTCGCCTTGAGCGATCTCACATTCATGATGCGGAAAAATTAAATCAATTCCCCCTCCGTGAATATCAATTGTCTCACCTAGAATAGACTTTATCATGGCAGAACATTCAATATGCCAACCAGGTCTTCCTTTACCCCAAGGTGAGTCCCAACTAGGTTCTCCCTGTTTGGATGGCTTCCACAAAACAAAGTCTCCAGGATGGCGTTTCTTTTCGTCTACTTCAACTCTTTGACCAGCTTGAAGATCTTCTAATTTATTATTTGATAATTTACCGTAGGCCGGAAATGTTTTGATTTCAAAAAAGACTTCTCCGTCAATCTCGTACGCCTTTCCTTTATCAAGAAGACCTTTAACGATATCAATAATTGAATCCATATGTTCTGAAACTCTTGGATTATGAGTATGAGCCCTGAGCCCTAGTCTGTTAAAATCTTTTTCAAACTCTTCGATATATCTTTCAGAAATTACTTTTGATTCTACACCTTCATCAATGGCTTTCTTAATTATTTTGTCATCAATGTCTGTGTAGTTGTAAACAAAGTTTACTTCCATGCCACATTTTTCCATCCAATTTCTCATTAGATTAAATGTGATTGGACCTCTAAAGTTACCAATATGTAATAAGTCGTAAACTGTAGGACCACAAAGGTATAATTTAACTTTACCAGCTTCAATAGGAACGAATTTTTCTTTTTTATTTGTTAAAGTATTATATACAACTAAGCTCACGCCCTACTCTCCTGTTAACTTAAAAATGAAAGTTCACCTTTAATAAATTCTTTATCTTCATTTCTTGTAAGAACAACTATAAATTCTTCTATTTCATCATCTTGAATATTTATTTTATAATGACCTTGAATTATTATAGGCAGTGATTTCTCGTCCCATAGTTGTTTCTTAACCTTCATTAATCTATCTTTTACTTCTGTGTTCTTTTTATCTGTAGGAACCATATAAATATCTTCCCACTCATTATCCAAGTATAAATCAAGATACTTTCTAGCGATTCTAATATCACCTTGTTTAGTTAAGCAATGAGCACAGTAGGCATCTCCAGAAATGGCACATTTCCCATTAGATACTTCATCTGGATGATCAGTACAATATAATGCATGGGTCTCTTGTTTTTTACCGGAGCGAAGTGCACTTAATAATTCAGGACTAATTGCTTTATGTGTCTCAGGTGAATCAATTTGAGTATCATCTAGGTTCTTTTTTAGTATAGGATTAAGGCGCTCTTGTTCTTTCATTTTTAGGAAACGGTTTCCAAAGAAGGCCAGAACACCGATTAAAATAATAACGGAAATTAACAGAATAATAACAAGAATGATTAAGAGATTATCCATGTCTAATACTCGAAGTTGATTTTATATCCTTGATGTCTACGAACATTAATTACTCCGCAGTCTAGGATAAGGTATTGGCCTTTAATTCCCATCAACTTTCCAGAAACTTCAGGTTTTTTATCTAAGTTTAATGATGTTACTTTTTCTGGATATACTTCTACAGGGTAATCAAAGGTATAAATGTTATCTTCAAGAACTTCACAATCATATTTTTTAATAATACTAGCAAACTCTTCTAAAACTTTTTTCTTAGTTTCTAAAAGATCAATATCGGATAAATCGTTTTTAAGCATTTTACGCCAATTCGTTTTATCACCCATTTTTTTTGCAATTTCAATTTCAACTAATCCACTCGTTAATCTATCTTTAACTTTTAGAATTGGTAGAGCAAAGCTAGCACCTTGATCCATCCATCTTGTTGGGACTTGAGTTTGCCTTGTAATTCCAACTTTTAAGTCACTTGAATTGGCCAAATAAACGATATGAGGTTGGAGGCAATGATCTTCCCCCCATTTTGGATCTCTACAAGTTCCAAGAGCATAATGACATAGCTCTGGTTGAAAAATACACTTGTCACATTGAGCTAATGTAGTAAAAGACTCCCAAGAATGACCCTGGCCAAATGACTTTTTAATGACTTTACCAGTATCTATACAATTTATAACACCATCAAAAGTTATTTTGATCTCTTTTCCAATAATAGGATTAAGAGGAATCATCTCGTCGCCAATAGGAAGAGTGTATTCAACAATATTATTGTCTAAATGTTTGGTTTTAAGCTTTAGAATATTTCCAGTTTTCATCTAGAATATAGTATCAGCACGTAAACCGTTTTGTACACCCTTATAGATAACTGCGGCTGCGTTATGGCTGTGTAATGACTCAATATGTTCTAACTGAACTAACCAATCTAGAACTCTTGAATCATCATTTAATGCCTTATGGATTCTCTTCGATGCATGCTCAACGAACATTGGATGAGTACCATTAAGAATAGCGAAAGCTTGCTCATCTAACCTTTTAACTAAACTTTGAGTCTCAGTAGGAATTGCTGACCTTATAATAGCAATAAGGTCTTCAAGATAGAATTCTGAATTCGTATCAATCTTGACCTTGGTAGACATTTTTGATCTTTGGCTATGAGGAACACCAATACCAGTCCCTTCGGTAGTTAAGCCTTGTGCATATTCTCTTTCATATTGCTTTGCCATTGAAAGAGAACAAGGACAAGTTGAAGAGTATAGATATTCGAGTGTAATAAACAATTCAAATCCGTTCTCTTTAGATTCTTTTGCTTCAAATTCAACGGGATAATATTGCCATCCCCAGTTGTCAGACTTTAATGATTTTTGCTTGATTGGAAAATTAAATTTTAATCTTAAAAAAGCAGTATCTATTAAGTCTTTATCTGTTTCATCTCTTAGTTCATCTCTATAGCTAGTTACTATAGATTTAAAGAATTCAGCATTTAGTGTTTTTTCAGCTGAAGTCTTTTGTAAAATAGTACAAAGGCGACTCATACTTACACCATTTTTATTTTCATTTAAATCAACATACATTGAAGCTGTTGCATCATGAGATCTGGTAACGCCTTCTTTATTAGTTATTTCGATTGGGAGTCTAAAATTATTAATCCCAACTTTTGGAATTGCGATTAAGTCGTCAGTTGGTAATTTTTGAAAGTCATTAAGACCTGTGTCATCCTGTGAGTCACAAGAGATAATATCTTCTACTACTTTATTTTTTAACGAGCTTGCTTCACCAAAAGATTGTTCAATCATAATTTCTCCATGCGTAATGCACTATTTATTTTTTTATTCAAGTTCCTGTTATTTATCATAGAAGACTTTTGCTAGCAAAACCTTATGGCGATAAAAGGTAAAATTTAGCTATTTTTTACTTGGACAAAAATAAGATACTTAAATTAACATGAGTAATATTCATTTCTCGAGACAAGAAAGCTTCTCACTCACGTAATTACGGCAACATAGATATGATAACTAAACTCTTCAAAAGCGAGCTAGAACGTGATTTACAAAACTAGAGTCCATAATAGACAATTGGTTTTAAAATAAATGGAGATATTATGTTTAGTAAAAAAAGATTAGGTCTATTAATAATTATTATTGCTCTTTCAGGAATTTGGTTTGGCACTCCTCTTGGGACCATTATGAGCTATAAAGTCTTTCCAAGCTATCCCAAAATTACCAAAGAGACTCTAAAAATTAAGAATTTAAAAGAAAAAGTAGAAATATACTTTGATGATTTTGGCATACCACATATTGAAGCCCAAAACCTTTCTGACTTAATGCTTGCAACTGGATTTATCCATGCAAGATATAGATTTTTTCAACTAGATGTTCTTAGACGATTTGCTTCTGGAAGATTATCAGAACTTGTAGGGGATCAAAAAGTAATATCTAGTTCAACAGTTAAGTTTGATCTAGCGATGCGAGGATGGGGATTTGTTGAAAGAACAAAGATGGACTTAGATAAACTACCAAAAATTGATAGAATAATTATAAAATCATTTTCTGATGGTGTTAATCAAGGAATGATTAAGTACCCAAGTATAGAGCATAAAATTCTAGGAGTTGAGCCTGAGCTCTGGAACTATCAAGACACTCTTCTAGTCTCTCTTCTTCAGGCCTGGTCAATAACTCATAACTGGGAACAGGAAGCTGTTAAGTTTGCCCTTGCACTAAATCTTGGAATCGATACATCAAAAGAAATTTATCCCCACGACCCTCTATATAAGATTGGGACTTTAGATAGAACAACTTCCCGCAAAGGATTACCTGAATCAGTAGTAGCAGAGCTATCGTATTTATTTAGTAAAAATAAAAGGTTTGTTAAAAATGAGATTCACCAAGAAAAGTCTGCTCTAGCTGATATGATAGAAATGAAGCCAAGTGCATCAAACGCTTGGGTTGTAGGTCCAAACCTTAGTGAGAGTGGAATGCCTATTTTATCAAATGATATGCACTTAACTCATGCCCTTCCGTCAATGCTATTTCTTCAGCATTTAAAAATGCCTGGTTTTGATGTTATCGGAACAACGATGCCTGGACTCCCATTATTTATAAATGGTTTTAATGGTCATGTCGCCTGGGGAGCAACTGCAGCTGTAGCAGATGTTGTTGACCTCGTAATAGAAAAGAAAGATCCAAATCGAGAAGGATATCTCTTAAATGAATCTAGGGATTGTAAACTTATCGAAAAGGAAACGATAATAAAAATAAAGGATGGAAGCGTATTTGAAAATAGAAAGTTCAAGTTAAGAAGAACCTGTAATGGTCATGTCTTTAATGATATGTATCCCAACTTTTTGCCAAAAGATGCGCCAATTGTATCCGTAAGATTCATAATACCAAAGGTTCAAGAAAGTTTTGGGCATCTCTACAGGGCCAACAAATCAAAAACAGTCTTTGAGCTTAGAGAACATTTAATGAATATTCCAAATCCAATTCAAAATATAATGTCAGCAGACACTCAAGGTAATATAGGATTTTTTGCAACTGGGAGTGTTCCAGTTAGAGAAAATCATAGAGGTACATTTCCAGTCCCCGGATGGCTTAAAAAGTACGAATGGAGTGGTTGGACAAAACCAAAAGATATGCCAAGAGGCTTTAATCCCAAATCCAGTTTTTTTGCAAATAGTAATAATCTGATTCAAGATCCTACAAAGAACTGGCCTGTATTCCATGTTGATGCGGCTCCGGAATATCGATTCGAAAGAGTTAAAGAAAGACTTGCAAAATTTTCTAAGCATACACAGTCCAGTATTACGAATATCCAAACAGATGATTATTTAAATAGAGGTAAATTAGTTGCACCCTTCATTATAAATGAACTAGAAAAAGTTAGCACCCTGACAGAAAAAGAAAGAGTGGCCTTAAGCTATTTACAGAAATGGGATTATCATAGCGGTATCGACTCAATAGGAATGAGTGTGTTTATGGCGACATATAGAAAATCAATCTTGATAGCTTTAGGAAATAAAGTTTCAGATGAAACAAGGTATGTATTTGTAAAACAGAGATATTCAACAAATATAGTGGATGGCTGGTTTTCAAAAAAAGATCACGCAATATGGGATGATTATACGACTCTAGATAAAGTAGAACAAAGAGGTTTTGTTATAACAAAAGCTTTTAGAGCAGCAATGAAAGACTTAGAGAAGAATCTAGGTAATGATATAAATGCCTGGAAATGGGGAAACCTTCATACAATTAAACCAAAACATCTTTTCGGTGGGAAGAAAATATTAGAATTCTTTAATTTAGAAAAGATACCTCTAGCTGGTTCACTAGATTCTGTATGGAAAGCTCATTTTAACCTATCAGATGTAAGGGAGCCTTTTAAAATTGTGGCCGGCCCCGTATCAAGATTTAGTATAGATCTTGGAAATCCCACAAAGGCGATGTACTCAATAGATACAGGTCAAAGTGGTTGGCCACTTGATCCTCATTATGGTGATCAGTATAAAAGATGGCAAGAAGGTGAATTACTTCCTGTAGAAAAGGATATGGCACTTATTAAAGAGAAGTATAAGAAAAGAAATCTTACTCTTATAAAATAGCTCTATATTTAACTTTTAAAACTTTAGTTACTATTCCAGTGCAGTAATAGACTTCAGGATCAAAACCTATAGGCCAAATACTATCAGTAAAAGGGACAACAACTTCTTGTCCCTCGACCATAGAGGCCACATCATTTAAACAAACTTCTTTAGATATATTTTTGAATATATGTTTTTTCTTTGCAAGAAATGACTTCTTTTCTATTTCAACAGAGTCACCAACACAATTTTCATAATCAGAGTTCAAGCTTTTTTCAATCTTAATTTGAACTTTTAAAACACATTTACTTACTAAAGCAAAACTAGATGAACTTAGTATTAATAAGGATAATATGGCCAAAGTATTGGTAGTCGTTTTCATAATTCCTCTTAACGTTGTTGCAAGAGAATTTTATCAAACCTATGGGGTTTAATATTCGGATTTGAAAAGTATTCATATGGTGTTATAAACCTGACACTTTATTGTAATTTACGCTATATTGTTGGTATGAAGCCTATCAGAGCACTATTTATTCTACTAATTAAAGGTTATCAATACTTTATATCCCCTCTTCTGGGGAGCAACTGCCGCTTTTACCCCTCATGTTCGGCTTATGCCAAAGAGGCGATCGAGAAACTACCAATTCATATTGCTATACTTAAGACTGTTTGGAGACTTCTAAGATGTCATCCATTTTCTAAAGGTGGCGTAGATCTAGTTTGTAATTCAAACCATAAAGATTAAAGAACATGTTGAGGATCAACATCAACTTTATAAGTAACTCCGCTTACTGATTTATAATTAGTTTCAAATGTTTTTATTAAATTATGCATCTGATTTATATTATCGCTTTTAAGCATTATCGCCCAAGAATATTGATTTGCTTTCTTTTCAATACTCAATGGAGTCGGTCCTAAAATTCTAACATCTTGAAAGTTATCGAAACTAACTTTTTGTAAGTTTCTAGCAACAGCATTTATAACTTCAATAACTTTATCTCTAAAACGAGAAGAGAAATACACCATAACAATTCTAGAGAAAGGCGGACAATAGCACATTTGGCGCAAGCTCATCTCTTCTTCATAAAATCCATTAAATGAATGCTCTTTTATGAACTTAAATATATTATGCTCGGGATTCATTGTTTGAATTACAACTTTACTCTCCTTAGAGTATCTACCCGCACGACCAGCAACCTGCTCTGCTAATTGATATGTTCTCTCAGTTGAGCGAAAGTCTGAAAAATTTAACATTGAATCAATACCAAGAATAACAACCAGATTAACTCTCTCAAAGTTATGCCCTTTAGCTAACATTT
>Ga0209712_10004059_pt1 | contig 11755 bp, 8 predicted proteins | sample ArcOceMetagenome_FD_187443 | JGI IMG/M metagenome (GOLD analysis project Ga0209712, IMG submission 187443) | Marine eukaryotic phytoplankton communities from Arctic Ocean - Arctic Ocean - Greenland ARC118M Metagenome (SPAdes) (version 2) | ecosystem: Environmental > Aquatic > Marine > Oceanic...
GGAGTGGAATCAATGCGTTCCACAAATGATTCCTCACTCAAGAAATGGACCTTGGGTGGTAAAATTGATGTTGAAAAGTTCACGGATGATGAGATGCTTGACAAAGGATATACTGATAGTGAAACAAGATATTTGAGAGGACTATTCAATGGTAGTTTTAAGAAATGCACTACTATAGAAGACAAGATGAAGCAAACGAGTTGTAATGTTTGGAAAATCCAGAGAATCCAGACAGTGGACAATATTGAAAATGAATTGCTAGAATTCGAAGAACAAGCAGCTCATCAACTAACATTGACTGGAAGTGAAGTGCAAAAATTTGTACTTCAAGATTTTCCAACTAAAGCATACAGTATCAAGAATGCTCTGCGTGAAATGTTGCAAGTACCAGATATATCAACAGAGTTCAAGAGATTAGTAATTGGAAAGAGAGTTGGAATGATCATTGAAACGATTTATGAATTGAAACTGGTATATCAGTGTGACTTCTCAAAAAGACGTAGCAGTGCCAATTGAAATAAAGTATAGATCATGTTATACTGACAGGTAGATATGAGTTCAACCTTTCTTTCATTAGTCAACCATTTCTTCATCCTCCTCCTTCTCATACTCTTCAGCCTTACTTTCACATTTCTCAACATTACTATGGCTTTTGACGTTGTTGCTTGAAGTTCTCGCCTCTGACGTTCCACTGTACCTCATTGTTACTCTCACATTTGAAGTTGTTACGTCTTCAAAGAACTTCAGCAAAAATAACCAAATTCCCAAAAAAATAAAAGTACAGACTTCAGGCTCCGCACCACGTTCAGTAGGGAACATCCCCACCAAGGTTCAGTACCTTCGTGTAGTAGTTTCGTTCATCCATGGGATGATAACCACTAGACCATAGCATCTCGAGATGCTATGGTCTAGGGGTTATCATCCCACGCATGAACAACAAATTTGCATTGCGGGTAGTAGATAACTTAATATAACTCTTAAGATACTGTCCTCATTACAAATTCAGTAATGGCACTGTCCCTCTTCTGTTTCTTCTTGTTCTTGCGATGCGTCTTACCACCTCTTTGCATTAATGCATCCATGCCATCAAGCTTCGTCTCTAAATCAAATCTTCGCTTCGGAACTAGCGCGCCTCTGGCACTTCGTTTCGGCCCCTTCTTTGGATTAGGCGATTCACTTTTCTTGCCAGATTTCACTGCCTTTGATTCTGGTTTACTCTTGGCATGTGTCTTTTTCGCTGCCTTGGCATGTGTCTTTTTCGATGCTAAATTATCGGAGCTGCCCGACTTTGAAATCCCAGAACCACCATTACTCGACTTTTTACTCGGCGGAGGTCTGAATGACTTTGCTTGCAATACAGCGGCGGTGCGCTCTCTCTTCACTTTCATGACGTCAACGAGAGTCGCAATGAGAGATCGTCTATCCTTCCTTCCTTCATGATTCTCGAGTCCGTCCATGAGCTTTTCAAAACACCGTTGGAACAATTCGATGCAAAGATCGACGCTCACAGCAGACAGATCAGCCTCTCCACCCTCTGCTCTTATCACGACCTCTTTTTTAAGTTGTGTTCTTGCCTCGTCACGAGACTTTGATGGAGTACTGTAGCGATAAAAGAAACTTAATAACATTTCAGCTGCAGAATCTCCACCACCAAGAGATTTATGCGCGTTGAACTGTCAGATACGACGGCAGTCCGGTTAGCAAATTGAAATCATGTTAAATGAAGAAAATGTGGTAAGCACTTACATGATTTGCAACTAAAACATATAGCCTGTAGCTCCCAAGCCCACCAGTAAACGGTTTATCCAAATTCACTTGCTGGAGTAAAATTTTGAGAAATAGAATAACGGTTGCAAAGCTATCGTGTTTCTCAACAACCTTTCTCACATACTGGGAAGTATCCACTCCGTTGTGACCACCGAGAGCTACATCACTGTCAAAACCGAACCTCGTTGTCGCGCAAATAATTGGAACTCGAGCGTTCTTTCGCACCTGAATGTTTTGTGCGAATGAACTCTTCCACAAACGTTTACCCAAAAGTGAGAGCGCCTTCACAACTTTGGTCCTCACTTTTCCAGTGGGGCCGATTGTCTTTCTTTTAATACCCGCGTCGCTGGATCCAAAATCAGTTTGGCTGGATATATTAAGGTCAAATCCAGAGTCGTTGGCGTCGTCATCATCATCATCGCTAGGATAACTTGCAGAATCAGAAGAAAGCTGATCTTGGTAGCTAGCCTTTAAACCTCTCGCAACTTCGTCATCAGAGGAACACAAATCAATAACACTTGAGTCCCTTAACGAGGAAAACTCTGAAACGCCTAATTCAGCGGCATGAGATCGTCGATGAAACGAGTCCATTTTATCCACGTCATCATCGTCGTCGCTACTATCATCAATCACAATCAGATCACCGTCGGCATTAGACTTTGCAGCTGGCTTCGCATCGTGTCCTTTGTCGCTACCATCGTCATCTTCTTTGTCCAATTGCTTCTTGGCACCTTCACGATCAATCACAAAATCGATTGCATCGTCGAAAGCTGGCTCAGAATCACTCGTTCTTGTATTTGGGACATCCTCTCCATCTGATACTTTCTCCCCTTTCCTATCAATGACGAATAAAACATCATCATCATTGGAAAATTTCGCCCCATTTTGATTGTTTTGATCACCATCATTACCATTGTGTGCACTCGTACTATTTGCCAAATCTACTTCTTCCAAGACTTTCTTCCATTCTTCTTTCCTTTCGTTTTGGCGAATTGTCTTTTTTGATGCGTCGCTTTGAGACTTGATTTTTTGCATTGTTCTCAACAGTGAACTCTGACTCAAGACAGTTCCACTCTTTTCACCAAAAATATATTCCTCCTTTCTTCCTGTTCCATCTTCCTTCCATACGTTCTCGTCTTCGGTGTCGACAACGTTCCACAGGGCTAAATCAATATCACTTTGAAACGTGCAAACGTCCAACGTTGCATAACTTCCAAATTGTTGTACAATGACATCTTTATGCCATAGGCTATGGCTTAACTTTGTAATAAACTCCACAACGCTATTTCTTGCAGCTATTTCATGTGGAGTTAACCTAATGTACTTTGTAAAGGTTTGCAATTCACACTGTAGCGCAGCGATGGTAGATTGAGGCAAGGAATAAAAGGAAGACGGCAGTATTTGATGCTTCCTCTTTGTCCGAATAGAATGATCTTCACCCGAACAAGATTCTTCAGGGCCTGGCAAAGTCCAAGGAACAGTGGAGGGTATGTGTTGTGGCAATTTGATCTCTTGCTTTCTGCTGCTCCAAGGTTTTTTTGCAGGTGGTCCAGGTTTGCCACTAAACGTATTTTGATTCTGTTTCAAGCTTGATGAGAGTTTCCTCTTACCCTTTGCCAAGCGAAGAGCATTCTTTCCTGTTATTCCATTGGCCTTGAGGTATTTGAGCTTGTCCTTTCGAGATTGATCCTTGGAATCTACAGGTTGAATATTGAAGGGTGATGCGAAATACGAAGTGTCTCTTCGAGATTTGTGGGGAGCCTTGTTTAATCTTTGTTTCTTTACCATGACTGACTACTTCTCTTTGTGTGTGTATATATGGGCGTGCTTAGTCTTGGAGTAGTTGAATCACTTGGTCTAATAATTCCAAAGCAACACCAATATAATACTGGGGCACAAGTACTGGTCCTTATTACTGCCGCTGAGATGGTGACGCGCGAATTGGCTTTTGGCTCTGTTCTGTGTTGCCCCCCGACGAAACTCTTCAAATTCTTGTTGTTGTTAGTTCTTCTGAAGCCAATCATTTCCCCAGGGACCGTCGTTCGCGGGGCAATTATTCCAATTTCGAAATTATTCAAAATTGGAAAATGAAAACTCGGCAACCCGACCAATAACGGTACCACGTACGATCACAGTCGATTTCTTGGTTTGCACTTATTAAAAAGTTGAATATAACATTGGCTGATTTTGGACTCTTCTAGCTAGACGTGCGTGTAGTTTGTTCTTGTTTTCCTCTTTTAATTCATGAGCAGATACAAATTTTAGTCTACGTACAACTTACAATACACGTTTACGCAAATGTAATCATGAAATGGATTCAGAATGTATCGTGCGCGGAGCTTGAGTTAATTCAGCAGCTCATTGTTTTGCTGTACACGTGTACTTACTGTATTTAATTGGTTTTTAATTATTTCTTTTACATCGAGTTCTTCTTCCGAGGGATTGTTTCAGTTCTAGAGAATCTGGATGACAGGAAACATGTCTCGCACAACAACTAACACGATCCATAGAAACACTGCAGCAACTTTCCATTCGTTGCTTATATTCAATTTCACACCAAGCGCCGTTGACATTGACATTGACACACCATTCGCAGAGCAGGACTTCATCTTCAAACCTCACTCAAAATCCTCTCCACCTCCTCATCCAACAAAATCCTCTCTACCTCCTCATCCAACGGACCCTCCACACCCATCCTCCTCTTGGCATCAACATGCATCAAAATCTCATCATACCCATCCGGAACAATCCCATGATTCGGAAACCCACTCCCCCCAAACAAAAACGACAAACGATTCGATCTCAACGGTGCCGAATTCCGATTGGCTGGATCCCGCACTTCGACAATGACGACGATTCGACAGGCGCGGGGGGTTGAGTGTACCACTCGTGCAGTGAATGTGACGTGATCTCCGATGCTAATGGGTTGGAGAAAGATGGCTTCGTCCAATCCAAGCGGTATGGCTCTATCTGCTTGTTGTTTCTCATTTGAATTTGTTTTAGAGGAAGAATGGTTGTCACTTTCACTGTCAATGTCACTGTCACTGTCAGCATGATGCAAGGAGTGGTCCAGGTAAAAGTCTGCAGCGTATTGAGCAAGAATATGTCCCTGTTCCATTACGAATCCTCCAAAGAGCTTTCCGTGCACATTTCTTTTTTCGGGGTATATCACGACCGAACTGCGATACGTATGTTCATGGACATGAGGAAGAGCATTGGTACTGGTACTGCTGCTGCTAGTGGCGGTGTGATATTGATTCATAATGACTTGCTGGTGTAGTGCGTGAATGTCAGTCATTTCCTGTTGGGTTGGTGGCGACGAGGATGGGCCATGACGGAGTTGCATGGATGTTGCAAAGCGTTCTTTGCGAATTTGACCATGTTGTTGTGCCATTTCTGTTCTTATCTGTTGTCGCGATTCCTCTTGCCCACTGCTGGTATATTTGCCATCGCTATTGCTATCGCTACCATGAGCAGCATCATCATTATTCGCATTCTTTTCATGGTTGCGAAAAATCAATTTTGGAATGGTACCCTTGACAGGCCTCAAAGTATCTTTATCCACGGCCACCATGGATGTGAAACAAACATTAACGAGTATTTCATTCCCATTGGCATCTCGTTGCAAAGCATCAGTACGAATTTCCATGGAAGCTGTACCCGTGTGCGTGGGATAGCATCTCAAAATGAGATCGTTGGTTATATCCGTTTGATGGATTTTTCTGGAGTGATAATGCCCTGCCGTGACAAATGCAATGTTGCTGGTGGTTGAATCTGAATTTGAAGAAGCAGCAGTATGACGATAGGCGACATCTGCCGTCAGTGCGTCCACGTCAGAATAGAATTTGGCAAGTCTGAAACTTGAAAGGGTAGGGTCCGACACTGACGCTCTGAGAATGTCCAAGTCGCTAGCATCTGTCTTCTTGTCCATAATAGTTTCTGAAGAAGAGTAGCCGTGATGATTTGAATATCTACTTTCTGAAAGAGGATATATGCATTCCAGCATCGACGAAAAGGGACTCTTACCACTAGTAGTAGTACTAGTACTATCATTCTCGTCGTTCTTGTCCTCCTCCTCATGTGCAGCATACGAGTACAGCAGGAGCCGATCCGAGATGGGCGACACTGAGTATAAAAATGGAGCAGCAGTTTTAGCATTGACTTGTGTCAGCCGTGGAGAGCTGGTGATCATGCGGGATGTTTTCATGCGATGAGTCCATTGCTCGTAGTCGGCTCTGGATTGAAAGCATCGCTTGTGGATGCGAGTACTAGTACTAACAAGTGTATCGATACTACTAGTAGTGTTTTGTCTCATTACGTGTTGTAGTCGGAGTGCTGATATCATGATTGCTTTTGAAGAATACTTCTAGTGATTCAAACTTATTGCAAGTTTCTTTTATGAATACATCAAGAATGCATCTTCGCAGGCAGCTGTTCCATTGTTCTCTGTTGTTCCCTCACTCGTCCTGACGGACATATGACAAATGAGCTGTTTTCTGTTTTCTGTTTTGTGTTTTCTGTTTCGTGTTTCTCCAAGAATATTAATGTATTTTCGAATTTGAGACTGGCTGACTGATTGATATTGTTGAGTGTAGCTAACGGCAACATAACGGTGTTCTGTAACTAGTTACTAGTTGCAACCAATAGCTAATCAACGCCCAAATAATAACGGTAACAACTTGATCTGTGTTAGAAATAATATGATACTAGGCAGTGTGCTGTTGTAGTCTCGCTATAAAAGAATCAGTCAAGTCTTGCACACAACCATCAGATTTTTTGTTTTGATTTGTTTTTATATGAGGAAGAAGGATGGACTTACATATTGAAATTCAATCCTGTTCCTATGTTACCGTACACGGTAAAAATGTTGGTACCCGGCAACATCTTTGGACCTATGATGGCACAAGTAGGTACGGTATCATTTGTCACTATTAAGTGAATATGAATAGTCTGCAGAAGATGGAGCAGATTCACAATCTATGAAAAAGCTTGGGGTTGGGTGTTGTGGCGCTCAAATGATCCCTAAGTCGTATCCCGGTAAGGATTTGGTGATTGGGTTGTCGCCTACTGAGACTAAATCATCTTATCATTGCTTGATATTGAACTTAATCCGATCGCATTTCGGCGGTCGGAGGAAGGAAACAAATATCACACCAGTGTATTGTGTTCAGAATGTAATCAATGACTGTGACTGTGGGGTAATATATTTAGAAAAATCATTAGATAGATGTAGTCCAAAGTAGTTATAAAATTCGAAAATGCTCGACGTCAGCAAGCGCGCACCTTTCCAAAACAAAACAGAACTAAGAAGATTGGGTGACATCACCTCTTTTTTTACCTGTTGAAGAAACATTACATCGCATATCTTAGTTTTCCAAAATACTTCGTCTCCTCCAGCTTATTGTCAAAACCCTAGTTCCAGTCAAGATGTTTGCTTCAAAGGCATCATATTTCCTTCGTAACTTCGGCAATGCAAGCAGAAAGACTTCTAGTATCAAGAATGAGGCCATGAAAAGATCCTTTTTGTCTAGTACGAAGGCGATCCAATCACCTGCTAGAGTCATTCCATCAGAGAATGCTGATCCGGCCATGAAGAGTTACAAGTACTGGAATCGCGAAGAGTATGCCAGAAAGGGAAGATACGATTATCTCATCAAAATGTCACCCGAGTCAATTGTCAAAGAAGCAAAGATTTTGAATCTTTCCGATCCAAACGACGAAGCCAACGAAGCGTTGTTTGGTAGACTACCCTTTGGCTCAACTATCCTCAAAACTGGCACAAAGTTAACCGATTTTGAAGATATTGGTACCCAGGAACCGAATGTGGTTTTTGTTTCTCCTAGTTGTCCAAAAGCTAGGAAACAACTCCCGCTTCTTTTGGCGCGCTATCCAAGCATCGAATGGGTACATGTTCGTTCAGCAGGTATTGACTTCATTGTTTCCGACGAGCTCTCCGAGCTCCCTGTTACCATTACAAATGCAAAAGGTCAATTTAGTAGTTCTCTGGCAGAATACACAATGATGGCTTGCTCTTATTTCGCAAAGGACCTCCCGCGCTTGATGAAACAACAAAAGGCAAAGAATTGGGAAAAGTATGATGTCGAAGAATTGCGTGGAAAGACGTTGGGTATTGTTGGGTATGGTGACGTTGGACGTGCGTGCGCGAAACTTGCTCATGTCTATGGCATGAAGATTATTGCGTTGCGTCGAAACCCCAAACTCTCCACCCAGGACCCTTACTGCAGCGTTGTTTATGGTACCGATAAAAAGAGTTTGAATAGATTAATGGGCGAATCTGATTACATTCTTTGTTCAGCGCCTTCTACCGTTGATACGGAAGGAATGGTAAACGCAGAGGCGTTCGAAGCAGTGAAGGATGGCGCAGTCTTTATCAACCTTGGTCGAGGACCAGTGATTGACGAGAAGGCATTGGCGAATGCCCTGAAAAATGGGAAGTTGAGAGGAGCTGCATTAGATGTTTTTTCCGAGGAACCACTTCCTGCAACTAACGAATTGTGGGAGTTGGACAACATATTGATTTCTCCTCACAACATGGATCAGACTTCTACCTTCATGAACGAAGCAACCGAATTTTTTGTATTCGAAAATTTGCCTAGATTTATTTGTGGTAAGGACTTGTTGAATCCTGTAAACGCATCCTTGGGTTACTAGTTGGCACATATTTGCAATTAGTTGCCATGGAAATCAATGGAATAACTTGTGTGAATAGAAGGGATAGGAGAGCATAGAACGCAAACAATGAATTTTGTTGAAGCTAATAGCTTGAACATTTTATGCTGTCTATTTTTTAAAATCTTGTTCTTGCTTTCAGTAGATAGACTGGCAATTGAAGTCCTTTGCCGTTTTTGATATTTAGTACAGATTAAAATGTATTCATCGAAGGTGCGAATGAGAAGAACCTTCCTTGGGTTCTACAATTTGTCTTCATACTGATACCCAAAAAGTACGAAGATTCAACAGCGACGAAGTGACACAGACAATTACTCCCTGTGAATCCCGCGAATCCTTCTTGCCAGTTGCATATCCTTTGGCATTATTGTAACTCTCTTTGCATGGATTGCACATAAATTGCAATCCTCAAACAAACCGACTAAATGAGCTTCTGCTGCTTCTTGCAGTGCTAGTATAGCACTCCCTTGCCACCGGTATGGATGTCGTGTCAGATTCATCTGTATTTCACGGACGAGACGCGCAAAAGGCAACCGACGGAGCAAAAGGTCTGTCGACTGCTGATAGGCTCTGATTTCTTTTAAAGCTCTTTCACCTAGTAGTTTTGAAAACGATCAGTGAATGGTATTAAGATTACATGATGTGACAGAACATTCCGTACGACGTGAAACTAGATGACAGGCATCACCTACCTGGCCTCATTCGGCGTTTCTTTCTCGCCGAAGCTGCAACTCGTGGTCTCGGTTTAGATGTATCTGCGGCATTCCGGCGTGCTGTCTCTTTCGTGCGTGCCATGATCAATGAGTTCCTCTTCGTCAGTTGAAATGAGTTATTGCATGTTACTGTGGTATTTACGAGCTCCTAGCTAGTTACTAGTAGAGTAGCCTGTTGCCTGCTAGCTCTAGCGAGGTGTATGTAAATTATGTATGTACCGTACATCGGGACCTAGCGCGCAATTTCGATTTCTCCCCACTTTAGGGCGTCTTCGTTGTGGATCACCTCTTGAATTTTGTAGCCTTCATTTCTTTGCGAATCATTGCCTGAATGTGGAAAGGAAGTTCTGCTAGGACATTCGGATCTATTTCTTCACTCTGGTAGATCAGTGGACTTGCTTTGTTCTCACTGCTTTTCTTAGACGACAACGATGATTTATTTTTCATTTTGCCAAGACGGATTTCCGATGACTTTGGGCAAAGCCATTTCTTCATCGGAGATGTTGCAATTTTCTGTTTCTTACAATTTCCTCCTATTCTTGACATATTCGCAATTCTGATTTCAGATTGAATAGACGCAGGTAATTGCGATAGAACCGATGCATCAATTCCATCCGAGTTGGTTATATTGGAAATATCACATTCGTTCTGTACAGTATTTGTGCCGTTTTTTTCTTCTTTGATCGCAGTCGGAATATCATGAGTTTTGGTAAAACTCCTTTTTTGGGGTCTTTCGCTCCCTTTTGTACTCGCATCTCCCCACATGCCAAGAAGTGATTTCTCCTTTCCTTGGATTCTTATCGACGATGCAAGTGACCTCTTGGGCGACGACAATTGACACATCAGTAACGAAGGTTGTGCACCTGCTTGAAAAAAACCTTCGATCGAAGCTTCCCCACTTGCTACTTCATGAAAGTTTGCTGCAGTTATGGTTAGACCCTGTATTTTACTGCCTGTCTTCAACGGAAATTGGCGAAACAACTTTGTCGCCAAAGCAACGTAAGCTTCATGCGATAGATCTTTGGGTGCTTTGCTCGACTTCGAAGCATGCGACCGAGAGCCATCAAGCTTTATTGCCAAGGACATAAGACTTGGCATTCTTCGGTTTTCTTCGAAGTCTAAATTCAAGCGCTCTAGTAACCCCCCAACAAGTTCGGAGAGCCATGTACGTACTGATAGTTCATCGGATATAGACAATGCAAGAGCTCCTCGAAATGTTTTACCAGAAGACATTGACTTTTCCACTGTTCGTTCCGACACGTCTTCGTTGCACCTCCCCCTAGCGATATTGTATAAAAACTCAGCGACCGGTCTTTCCTCTTCAGCAGATGGGGAATATTTGGCCTCCAATATCGTCAATGGAACTTTTGCTAAATCGCCAACTGTTGCCACGGACAAATTTTCCATCACGGATTCACCAAACTTGCCGCCCAGCCCCTTTATCCGCGACACAGGCATCGGATGAAATAGTTTTTGCAATGCTCTTTCGTCAGTTGCGTTGATGACTGTTTGTCGATTTGGTTTCTTCAACCCAGATGCCAGCTTCGCAAGAGTTTTATTGGAAGATATACCCGCAGATAGTGTAAACACATCACACCCATTCGTTCTAAATCTAGTCTTGACTGAATCTCTTGCCTTTGCTGCTAAAGCTGATCCGCACGCAAGATGAAGTTCAATGGAGGTCCACTGGCTCAACGGTCTTTCCCACCATTTCTTACTTCCTATATCTAGACTCTTTTCCAGCACTTGAAACTTCGAACCTTTCCGAACTTCGTCCTTGGATAACTGATTGGCAACGCGAGCTGCACTTGACAGCTCCTCAACCCCCCCAATTGTAGTGCAATCCTTTGCATAGAATAAGACATCTTTCCAAAGCGTGTGCCCTTTCTCTAACTGTCCAATAGCCATTTCTCGAAAGCCCTCTTTTTGAAGCGACAGCAAAATCTTAGTCATTTTGTCCACTGGGATTGATAAATCAATATATATTTCATCAATCGACGCCTTTTCTACCTTGATTTCTGCTCGTTTTGTTGTAGAATTTGGGATTTCTATATCATTCCATATAGACGAAACTAGCACATCCATAACTCTATTGCTTGCACTTCGATACATTGTTAGGTCTGCTTTGCCTCGCTTTACAGGAACTTGAACTATGTACAACTCGGGGCACTTCTTTATCGCATCTATACCACGATCCTGTCGTTTCACACCCAAGGATCGTGCTTCATAAGACACTGCAATCATTGACCCATTGCTATCCCCGTTCAGCACTTTGCAGCTTCCTTCCGTAGCAGGCTTTGCAACTAAACGCCTATCAATTTCATTGCAGTGAGTTTGTTCCAATTTGCCATGCGGATTGTATTGCGAAACTGCCACAGCTTTGCTGTTTAAGTTTGGATTTAATTCCCTTTCACATGCCACATAGAAAGCATCAAGATCAAAATGTGCTATTGTGCGCTGGTGGCAGTTTTCCTCGAGGAACATGTCGTCTGGAGACACCTCTGTAACAACAATTGGAATGTATGAGACAATGGTGATCAATCGCGTTTCGCGTTTCGCGTTTCGCGTTGTACTTTGTGTGGGAA
>Ga0209712_10004060_pt1 | contig 11754 bp, 14 predicted proteins | sample ArcOceMetagenome_FD_187443 | JGI IMG/M metagenome (GOLD analysis project Ga0209712, IMG submission 187443) | Marine eukaryotic phytoplankton communities from Arctic Ocean - Arctic Ocean - Greenland ARC118M Metagenome (SPAdes) (version 2) | ecosystem: Environmental > Aquatic > Marine > Oceanic...
AGAAAAAGCACTGTTGAGTGCTTTTTGGGTGAAAAACCGCGTACAAAACTCACGACGGATATGAGAACCCTACCGTACTTTCAATCTTGGGGCGCTCTGCATCTTCTGGTTCTTTAAAGATTGAATTGGTATTTATGTAAGTAGTAGTGTAGTTGAGCAAATACCAAATAAAGTACAAATATCGACATACATGTGCAAGAACTACACGTCCCTGAATTATAAATGCGATTCGACAGGGCAGGACAAGGCTATGTTCGCATCACAAATGGCATTCGGAATCGCTGCAATTCTAAGTGTCGTTACACTTGCCTACTGCTGCTGCAAGATCACGAGGGGGAGAATCATCGAAAGAGAAACACAATATAGACAATTAGAGGTAGATAAAGAATTTTTGAAATATGCCAAAGATCCGGAAACTAGAATGCTTGTGATTGAGAGAAAAATTGTTAGACAGAAAATGTGCCATGAGAATAATGTCATTTCTCTCGCTTGCAGAAAAGATGCAACGAGCCTTATTAATACGCACCTCGCATGTAGGATCAGTGATCTCGGCAGCAGTGCAAATCTTAGTGGCAGCGATAATCAATGCGAAGAAGATCAGGATGACAATATTTGTTCTATATGCCTTGAACCATTTGAACCCCAGCAAGATATAGCTTGGGCGCGAGACAAGACATGTTTCCATTGTTTTCATTCAGCGTGTCTTGTCCCATGGTTGATGATAAAGAGGGATTGCCCATGCTGCAGGAAAGAACTGTTGAGGAAACAAGACTTTTTGAGTGTTTATCAGAATCTAAAAGTTAATGTTGACACAAATATTACGGATTCTGATGGTGGTGCAGATGAAGAACAAGGTGCTCAAGAGTTCTTCGCCATTATCAATGGACAAGTAGTAGTTTTTGGTGCAAGTGATGCCCCACAACAAGATGGCAAGGAAAAGGATGAATTGTGTACTGATTTTCCGATAGGCATTGAAACTAACCATTGTTGAGAAATCACTAGAGTAAGTGAGGCTTGTTTCATTGAATCCCTTAAAAACAGATAGCGAGCGATTGATAGATTTGAAATGACGGTGTGAAATGTAGAGAGAGTTGATCCACTTCATTTTTCAATGTGCGAGTTGGGTTCAGTGAAAGGTAGCATCGAGTATCAAAATATGATGAAAGAGCGAATGGCCATGCATGGTTTACAATAGTCGTGATAGTTTCATTCAAAAATATAATTCATGTAAATATTTTATTTTACAACAAACACGTACTAGTAGATCTGTGTGCACGCGCGTGCGTGTATCATCATCAATCATCAATTGTGCACAAAGTATCGTAACCATTGCGTCGCTTTGCAATAAATATTAACAACATCGCGTCGCCTTCCCAATAACTGGCATGACGTGGTGAGCGTCCGGTCGACTATTGATCGATAAGGCCATACGCCCTTGTACTTGCATCGAGTGATCTATCTTTATAGGCACATCATTCAGAACGATCACCATCAATACGGGTCGTACTGGTATGCAGTCGTGTGTGCCAATCGTCATCTTCCCAAACATAATCATCGTCCTCTTCAACGTTCGTCCGGGCTACTAGATGTCTGTTGAAAAGCTCTCTATTCAGATGGCCATCATTGCATTGTTCGTGAAGGAACAAGACATAGTCGTCATCTCCCACGCCCGATGATTTATCTGCTGCTTCAGCACAGCTGTCGACGCTTGTATCAGGATTTGTGTTGAATGCTAGAGGGTTGCCGCGAGGGGAATCTTGTTGTAGGGAATTCTCCCTCTTGATGATGTTTCAATATTTGTGGAATTTCAATTCGGAAGCAACAAGAAGTGTTTTTCGATCAAAAATGAGTGAGCGGGAACCAGTGAGAACAGAAAATTGCAAGTTCAAAGTGTGAGTGCGCTCCTTTTTTAGTGGCGTCAACTTTCGACATGTGGGACTAAACAAATAGCCATAATGATGTGTGTAGTACTATTATCTTAATCTATTATCGGCCACAGCTAAGGCCATTTATATATGAATGATGTCAGTTTGTCCGTCAGCTGAATTGCATTTTCAATTTTCATATTTTCAGAATTTGTAGGAGTTGGATTTTAGTCTTCTTTTCGTCGGAGTTTCAGAAGTTTGAATTGCGGGTTCGGTTCTATTTTCTTTTGATTGGATTCTTGTCAACCTTCTTGACGGCTAAATTCAAAATGTCAGCTTGTACGACACCATCCTTCCACTTTGGTCATAAAATTGGAACCAATCCGTTGAGTACGAATAATTTTTTTGAGAGAAAACTCTCAATTCACTCCTCAACTCTTTCATACTACTACTGTTGTACATGCAATACAACACAACCCAACACAGTACAATACAATTCTAGCTCAACGCCATGGCAACAGCTTCAAAGATATCACAAGCACTAGTGCAACCACATAGAATAGCATCCCTCCTTAATTGGAACAAGTCCAAGGCAATAATGGCACTCAATATTTCGAAAGGCATGATCGATGTTGCCATCGCACGACACCCCGGCGTCGCGAATTCTCACCCTGAAAGTATGGGTAACCTTGACAAAGGTCATCCTTGTTCTTTTCAGATCAACATTCCTTTTCCACAAGAACGTCACAATGTGAATCCCGATACCCATGCTGGTACCGATATTGATGCTAATGCTGATACAAGAATCCATACTAATATGAATAATATTGATCAAGTTACAAATCAGATTTCGTCCCTGGTGAAAGATTGCAACGTCTGTGCATTCCTAGTGAATTGGCCACTATCAGTCCAAGGGCGAATGGGTGCCTCGTGCGGACAAACCATGTTCGCCTTGGATAAACTTACAAGTTCCTCCAAGTTATTTACAAGTGCTCGACCGTTTGCATTTGTAAATTATTCAAGGAGAGAGCAGTTGGATGATGATGATACGGAAGATCAATGGGGCCGTATTGTCAACTATGGCCGTATCAAGGATGACCATCCTAACATGATTTACAGTTCGAAGGATGCGTTCAAACTGGAGAAATGTATAAGTGATACTATTGATGAGAAGAATGAGGAGGTGAAGGTGGTTGGAGGAGTGGATTGTGCGTGGCGATCCCTTCAGGAATTCATGAGGGAACAATGGCCCGACGAAGATCTCGAGTTCCATGATCATTTTCATGCTGGGTCATCGTCAAACTATCATTATGACGATGCTACTATCTTTGAGGAACGCGATGCTGGAACCAAGATGTATCTCTGAGGGGCATAATGTGGTGTTGTAGTAGAGGATACGTGCACTGTATGTATGTACAATATAAATATAGAACAAAGCAATTTATTTTTATGAAACAGAGTACTACACTAGTACGCGTAATATGTAATATCATTCTGAGTACTTTGAACTTGTACATTGGGAACATTCGACTTTTAATATCGTTGTGTTTAGTATGGGAGTGCGGACTAATTTCAAGAGAATGCAGTTTTTTACAGAACTTGAACTAGTAGTAGTCTAGTCTTCTCGTCTTCTCTTCGAATCCAAATAATGGACGACGGGAAGACGAATATCAGCCGTTATAGAACCATTTCATGTCTCAATTTCCGACGCAGCCTCATCTCTCATTCTTCTTTGAAGCATCTCGACCAATCTTCTGATACCGGTACAACACTTTCACACACAACAGTCACACAACCCACAACACAACATATAAACGAAGTATCTATCTTCAAACTGTAATCAGTTCCATCGATCATGTCAGAAGACGCCTTGGAAAAAGCAGACGAAGAATATGCGAACGCGACAAAGCTTGTCCAGCGAGCAGCAGACCGTGAAGCTCTTCTAACTTCCTCCACCTGGTCTTCCTCCGAAGGGCAGCCAACAGGGTCAGACTTTTCAAATCTCAAACTAAAGCCAGATCACAACGCCAGACCCTGCTGGACTGCACCCGATGGAACCATATACCTCGAAGCATTTCACTCCCTCTATGCGTCAGCATATGACTTCCTAGTGGCCATCAGCGAACCTGTTGCTCGACCGGAATTTCTACACGAGTACAAACTAACCCCCTATTCCCTCTATGCCGCCGTCGCTACTAATATTGACACGGAATCCATCGTCAGAGTGCTGGATCGGCTCAGTAAGAACGTACTACCAGAGAAAGTCGCCACGTTCATCAGAGAATGCACGAAACGTTATGGAAAGGCAAAGCTCGTTCTCAAACACAACAAATTTTATGTCGAATCGGAACACCCGGATGTACTCCGAGAATTACTACGAGATTCGTCAATTAGTCAGGCGAGGGTCGTGGAAGATACTTCCGCCGCTGGTGACGAATCGGGTGCTACGGATAAAGATGGATTTGTCATTAATGAAAAAGCGGCTGAAATGGAGGAAAACTTGAAGATTCTCAGGGGCACAGAAGATGAATCGGATGAAGAAGAAGAAGAAGATCTATTGGCGACAACACCAGGAGCAAGTCGTGGTCGTGATAACCAAGGGAAGAAATTGACTACGGTGGCGTTTCAAATTAGAGCGGAACAAGTCGAGATTGTCAAGAAGCAGGCGATTGAATTGGATTATCCACTCATGGAAGAGTACGATTTCAGAAATGATACCATCAATCCAAATGTACCCATGGATCTCAAACCGCACGCTAGGATTCGTAGGTATCAAGAACGAAGTTTGGCAAAAATGTTTGGAAATGGACGTGCGAGGTCTGGTATTATTGTATTACCTTGCGGTGCAGGAAAGACTTTGACAGGGGTGACTGCAGCGCAGACAATTAAAAAGAGTGTCATCGTTTTGTGCACAAATGCAGTCTCGGTGTTACAGTGGAAATACCAATTTCAGCTGTGGACGAATATTCCTGATGATCGCATTTGTTGCTTTACTTCTGATAAGAAGGAGATTTTGCATCCAGAGTCTTGCGTCCTTGTTACCACCTATACCATGATTTCTTATGGAGGTAAGAGAAGTGATAAGAGTAAGGAGGTCATGGATGCCATCAGTGGTCGAGAGTGGGGATTGATGCTCATGGATGAAGTTCATGTCGTGCCGGCCAAGATGTTTCGACGTGTAGTGGGTAGCGTCAAGGCTCATTGTAGGTTAGGATTGACAGCAACATTGGTGCGCGAGGATGATTTGATTTCGGATTTGAATTTTCTGATCGGACCAAAGCTTTACGAGGCGAATTGGATGGATTTGACTGCAGCAGGATATTTGGCAAATGTCCAATGCGTGGAAGTATGGTGTCCCATGACGGGACCATTTATGGGCGAATATCTAAAGCCAGATACGAATGCTCGTCTGAAACAACTGTTGTATGTCATGAACCCGAGCAAACTTCGCGCTGTCGAATATTTGGTGAATTTCCACGAAGCAAGGGGTGACAAGATTATAGTATTCAGTGACTTGGTTTACAGTCTGAAATTATACGCAGACATGCTGAAAAAACCATTGATTTATGGAGAGACTCCAGAGAAGGAACGCCAAGCTATTCTTGGTATTTTCAGATCAACAAAAGCAGTCTCTACAATTTGCTTGAGTAAGGTTGGGGATACGTCTATCGATCTTCCAGAAGCCAATGTCGTCATTCAAGTATCGTCGCACTTTGGATCAAGACGTCAAGAAGCACAACGTTTGGGCAGAATCCTCAGGCCAAAGTCTTATACCGCAACGAATGGAACCAATCGGTCATCTTTCAATGCCTTCTTTTACACTCTGGTCAGCACAGATACTCAAGAGATGTATTATTCTGCAAAGCGTCAACAATATCTCATCGACCAGGGGTATACATTCAAGATTGTTACCAACTTGTGCGAATTGTGCGACGTTGAGGCCAAGATTAATGGGTTTGCCTACTCTACACCAGAGCACGACAAGAAATTACTGCAAACTCTACTCATGAGTGACACGGAGATGGAAAAGGATCAAAGGAATGAAGATACTGCTATCCGAAAGAACAATGCTGACGGCGCTGCTCTTGCAGACGCAAGTGTGAAACGAACAGCTGGCAGTACAATGTCCCAGCTTTCTGGTGGTACGGGAATGCGATACAGAGAAATTGGGGGAAGCTCGAGCAAGCGGCATCCTCTCTTTTCGAAGCGGATGAGAAAGTAGCAACATCATAATCCAGTTTGAAGTTATTGAAAATTTGGAGCATATTTGAAGTCGATGAGGTGTTTAAAAAATCACAAATGAAATCATCTGCAGTATAATATTTGAATCAAAGCTGATGGATTGATTGATAGTAGGCAATATTAAACGAGGGCAGATCATGCATATATTAGCGACCAAGATAATTGGCTAATATAAGAACTAATAGTATAACATTATTCTCAGCTTTAATTCTCGCAGCCGTTTTAAAACGTTTGAGTTTGCTCCTTTACTGAAATTGCAATTTAAATGGTGTCCGCATGATCGCCGGCGCCTGATCTTGTGGTGAGTGAAACAGTCATCCTCTTGTGGGCCATTGGAATTGGCTTGGCAGACGTGTTCCACTGCAGCTCGTGATGGGTATCTCTCCGTCCTCCAATGGGCGACAGCAAATGGTTTTGAATGGGATAGTAGTACTTGCACGGTTGCTGCTGAAAATGGACATCTCTCCTGCCTCCAATGGCCGAGAGAGAATGGATGTGACTGGGACTCTCATACATTTGAAGCAGCATGCGGTAACCATGTCATGCTCAATTACGTTTTTGATGAAGGGTGCCCTAGATTATCCCATTCCGGGTGGTGATTTTTCTGTACCACAGTGAAGCCTCAAACTTTGAAAGCTTATAGACAACACGTTCTTTAATGAAATTTTGTGAGTGTCTTTTTTAGTTGTCACATGCATCTTCGCCGTTGCGCTCTTTGTTCCGTGCTCCTCCACTTATTGTCCTCGCAATGATAAGCATGTGGATATTCATGTTGCTTTGGATTACTGCGTCACGCTTCAATAGACTGTATCCAACGTTTGTCCAAAGCCATTTCATGTTTCCCCTTTTCCTTTTGCGCATTTTATTTTGAAGGAAGACGTGACAGAACTCGACATATGTTGGAAATGACTTGAAATGACATATTGAATTATTGAACATGGAAAAGTAAAAGTAAAAGCACTGCACATAATATCAGAAAGTTACTGCATGCATCATTTGAAACATAAATTATCTTACAACCGCCATGGCATCTCCCCTTGATATCACTGATTGCGGTCGCGTGTACACAGTCCTTCATCTTCCTGATGAACTTCTTGGGCTATCTCATTCCTTCCTTGGCGGCGGAGAGTTTGGATTCATTGCCCTAGTGTGCAAAAGGTTCAAATCTACATAATTTTATCATCATGTAAGTGACAAGGGGATCACAACCGTGGAAAGAGCCAGCTCTTCCATTTCGCGTGCAAGAACTTATCTAGGATACGCGGGAGACGATGCTCGAGACCACCGTGCAAGGTTCTGGTACTGTGTAGCCAAATATGGCCGCGTGGGAGTGATGGAATGCTGGGCTCGTCAACAAGGCCACTCTTACAATTGGAATACCCATGTTGATGATGGTAGAAGCATCGGTGTAAAGACGTGCGAAAGTGCTTCAGAGTATGGACAACTTGGTGCCTTGCAGTGGTTCCGGCAAAATGGATACAAATGGGATTGTCGGACTTGTTCCGCTGCAACTGGAGGTGGGCATCTCGATGTCCTTCAATGGGCGAGAGTGAGTGGATGTGACTGGGATAAGCATACATGTGAAGAAGCAGCTGGGGGTGGGCATCTCAATGTCCTCCAATGGGCGAGAGCGAGTAGCTGTGACTGGGATAGCAGGGATACATGCGAAGAAGCAGCTGGAGGTGGGCATCTTTCTGTCCTTTAATGGGCTAGAGCAAATGGTTGTGACTAGGATAGGCATACATGTTCCAGAGCAGCTCGTGGTGGGCATCTTTCTATCCTCCAATGGGCGAGAGCAAATGGCTGTGACTGGCATCAGCATACATGTTCCGAAGCAGCTGGTGGCGGGCATCTTTCAGTTCTCCAATGGGCTAGAGCAAATGGTTGTGAATGGGATATTTTTACCTGTTCCTATGCAGCTCGTGGTGGGCATCTTTCTGTTCTCTAATGGGCAAGAGCAAATGGGTTTGAATGGAATAGTTGGACATGTTCCGATGCAGCTGGTGGTGGGCATCTCTCTGTCCTCCAATGGGCGAGAGCTCATGGCTGTGACTGTATTGGTGTTGATTTAAAACCTTTGTTAGTGGTCACCTCCCACCTCCCATCATCCTTATCATTTCGAGTACTGGGGTGGAATATTCATCAAGAACAATATGATACTACTCCTCGGTATAAATGTTTTCTCCTGAAGAGATGAAGAAAGCTTCTTCGTAATGCCAGCACCCTAGTGCGTGGTGAAACTACGAACTAAGAAGAATATTTATTAGATCATCCCCTGTACAATATTCCTGACGCCGCATTTACGCATTTGTTATCATCACCAAGGGGGGAACACCCTGCTGGATGATATTCATTTTTTCAAGAAGTTTATTCCTTCTCTTGATCCATCTTGGCTGTTTTGCAGATCGCCTGCGTCTCTTTCAACTCGGAAAGACATTTCTGTAGGGAGGGACTTTACAAGTCTTCTTTTCAGCTCTTAGAAACCTTTTCCATTTCAAGTGTGTCTACATTTGTATCGTGAAACGAAGTACAGTACAAAAGATAATCCCATCCCATCCGCTCGAAATCGTCCCCGTGACTTCTGTACAGCTCTAGTTCAAAAGCAATCGGGTTCAATCCCTTCTAAAGTTCTTGATTGTTTTATCCGTTCCAGTGATGTAATCACCGAAGACGCCTTTAGCTTCCTTATTAAATCTCCGATGATTCATATAGATAGGAGGAACACGTTTAAACTTAGTTTGTCTGTACTGCATTGTATTTTGAATCGCCGAAACGAAAATGCACGAGACCGATTTGAAATCTTCCAACTTCGAAACTCTTTCTTTCGATTTGATCGAGTAACTTTTATAATGAAATTAATCAAATCATTCTGGTTCGTCAAAAGTATTGTACTAGAATCACATATTATTAGTAGAGGCCGCGACCACTAGATATCGGTACTAGCATTATATTCCAATAACTGCTCACATTCTTGGACTTCAGCTCATATATGGTATTGAAATTGCAGTGTCCCCAGATGTTTTTTCTAGGGTATTTATGTAACACAACTCAAAGATTACTTTATAGACTTAACTATAATATTAGAGGTCACAATAGGATCAGTCTTCCCCGTACTGATAGTGTGACAAACTTTGAAGTGGGCTCCGCCTACCCATGTATACATAGTTTGCTAATCCATCAATTTTCCATTTTCATTCAGTTCAGGATGCTCAATACCAGGGAAGAAGATGCGAAACAAAATATCTTTGAGATATTTGCATCGTTGTTTACCTTTTTCACCTTTTTGCACATTAGTAATGCTGTGGATAGCTCCACCCATCTCGTGTCCTAATTTCGAGAGTACATTGGCCACCTTTCTCTCTAAGCACTTGTATGTGGCATTTGCTATGTCTAGTGGATTATTGATAGTGAAATAAAGGCGTAGATCTTTTGGCGTTTTCCCCTGCAAAAGCACATACATCTCCCCAATTCTTGGGCTGCCGCTTCAGCGTTCTTTCCGTCGATTGTTATTGTAGACCACCTCCACAATATTTTTGAAGCGTTCTGCTGTAGTATACTTTGCAGATGCAACATCCAACTGACGGACGGCTCCTACAAATGTGGTCTGAGCACTATCCAACTTCTCCTCGAATTTATCAGCTTTCTTTCCTGCCTTTACAGCTTCCTCTTGTTTCCTCACAATTGTGGGTTGTACCTAGCAAGAGCCTGCTCAATTTCTGCATCTCTTTCGGCATTGATTCTTGCAATTTCATCTACCTGCTCTTGAACTACAGTAACCAGACTCATATCTTGATCCTCCTGCTCCTTAGCAAAGAATTCCGTCACGAGTGTGACCGTATCGAGTTCTTTTTGAGCTACATTTGCGGACTCTTGTAATTTTCAATTTGGATCCTCTTCTTCATCCGAGGAGATACTATCAATCTTCGTCATAGGCAGGAGGTTCTTGAGAGCCCATCGGTTGGTGGTGTGTGCCAGAGGAAGGAATCGTGGGGGGGTTAGAGATCGGGCCTCGTCGCCAGCACGGCCGCACATCATGTGTACCTTAAGCTTTCAATACACGCGTTTTCGTCATCGGAATCAAAGAGTCTCTTACGAGTTTTGGGTACAGGAGGGCTCAGGCTCAAAGAATAGATCTTGGCATTGAGGTTGCGTTCGGACAGGGTTCACTATTTAGGTTTTTTTTTGAAGTTCAATCACCGCAGTTGGCTGCTGGAGCTGAAAAACTTGACTCCACTGGGAATTATCTCGATAGTGTTCAAAGAAAAAGTATTTTTATAGATCGAACGGTTCAGATTGTAAAAGTCCAATCAATAACGTTTGGTGAATTCACGTCACACCAATTAATGAGTGGTACATTTCGTCTAGCACATGGTGTTACCAGTACTGCCGAGCTACCTTTCAATTGCATTGGTGCAATTGAAATGAGAAAATAAATTGAATCATTACCAGATGTGAACATTGTTAGTGTCAATGGAGATTATAGCTCAAAATTTATTGGTGGAGCTTGTGTGAATGTTGAGATCTGTTCATCAGTAGTTGAGTGCAGTACTTTGTGTTCTTGATCTTTCGCTTCTTGTTTGGGCCTACTAGGAGGAAATGACTTGGTTCGACTTGGGGGAGAATAGTTCAGTGGGGTTTCATCATCATATGTGGGCAAGAGAAATAATTCCAAATATCACGTGATTACTGTATCATACTGCCAAGGTCGTGTAGTAGTTGGAGGTATGGGTACACAGTTTGAAGGCTGACTGACTGACTCCTCATCCTTCATTCACTCTTCTTACTACTACTCTGTAAACTGTAAATAGTCAATTGTCCGACGAGAGTGAAAGTCAAAAAGAAAAGGAAACCACGAATGGGTGAATCTTGGTGGATTCAAGGCATCCAAGGTAGGCATTCAAGGTCGCAAATCACTGATGGATAAACAGTTGAAAGAAATCATGGGCATCTGAATGTGCATGGTGGGTGAAAATGACGGCTTTGGGGCGAATTATGGGTTGTATGCAGCTGAGAGTGGAGGGAGGTAGTATCGGTACAGTGAACCATTTCAGATACAACGTTTACTAATAAATAAACAACCTACCAAATTAAAATTCATTACAGATACTCTACAGATACTCTACAGTAGCTACTCAAATTAGTAACCCTTATAAATTGCTTATTAACGGACTCTTAAAAAAGTTTCGAAGTTTTCTAGTTAATTCTTTGTCTGGATGAAGTTATGATACATGCAGTGATGAAAGTGATGATGGATTATGTCGTTAGTGCTGTTCTTGTGTCGATTGTCTTGAGGTTGTATGCCTGTTTCCGTTACTCTTTTGCCTTTTTGCCCTTCTCCTAAATCTACAAAATCAGAACAATCAGAACATTACAAGCTTGCCTCACGACTGAATGAGAAGCGTTGCTCTCCCTGGCCATAATTTTACCGTCCTGCTGCTGTTAATCCCCCCTCTGGTCTCTGGTCTAATACAATAGTTTAACAAGTCAAGAGAAAACCAATATGGGAGAAGCTACCTACATTCCCGCATTGCAAATCGGAGTGCCAGTTGGTGTGCGGTCGTCCAAAGAAGGACATTCCTGCTGCGGTGGCTGTTGCGATATGGTAAGTTCACCACAGTATCTTGCGTATCTTCCAGTGCTGGCTGAT
>Ga0209712_10004061_pt1 | contig 11753 bp, 16 predicted proteins | sample ArcOceMetagenome_FD_187443 | JGI IMG/M metagenome (GOLD analysis project Ga0209712, IMG submission 187443) | Marine eukaryotic phytoplankton communities from Arctic Ocean - Arctic Ocean - Greenland ARC118M Metagenome (SPAdes) (version 2) | ecosystem: Environmental > Aquatic > Marine > Oceanic...
ACCATTGCCGCCGCCCAAGATGTAAATCTGAAAAGGATTTTTCGTTGCTTTACTTTCATAAGTGTATCAAGGTGTCAGTGCATCCATTCTAGAGCTGGCTGACAACGTGGATACCTGTTAAAATTTATGACTCAAACTACTGCCATTGCTCCGGAGCAGTCAAGTCCGCAATAATATTCCTAAATATTGACCTTGCATGCGCTTGCATCTGGCTGTTGTTGTCGATGAGCTTACGATTTTCGAGGAATATGAATGTAACTGATTGGTTGGTATCAAGCAATATCCTAACAAACAAAGTCCCAGATCTATGGAAATACTGACGAGCATCAACCGGTCTGCGCAGATTAGCACTTATTTTCGTCCCAAACGTTTTCTCCACGTCCTTGGGAAACACCGCATGAGTCCCATCATCGCAGAAGCCGTAGGTGGACAAAAGTCCTCTTTCAACCACCGCTGCTTTTTTTGGATCTGATACACAAATACTTTCAGGCCGCATCAACGGGTTGAGAAATACGTTGCTCTGAGAAGACACTTCTGGGACTATAACCACGTGGAGTCCGTATTGGGAACATCGCCTTTGAATCATTTGGACCTGTGCGTCAACCTTTACGGCGCTCGAAACAAGCCATTTCAATGCGATTCTGAATGTCTTCCTCGTATCCCAGACTTTGTTAACAACGAACTCTATCCACTCATATTTCTCTCTCTTTCGACTGTGAAGGATAAAGCCCACTGTTTTCTCCTGTTTCTTTGCATCCTTATCATCTACCCCTTTACTTTGATTTTTAGATGATGCCGACAAGATCTGCACTTGTAGGTCTTCTCGAGAGAGTTTTGCCAGAAACTCAATGAACCTCATCATCTTTTTAATGAACGCCTCTTCGCCATTTCGTTCACTGAATTGGTCAGGAATAATGCAAAATGTAATACGCCGATACTTTGTCGTTTCGCCTAAAGTCTTATCAGGGTCACCACAAATAAGATTGTCCAGCCTGCGTGAAGAAAAATTGTATTAGATAAAATACGAACAACGCATTCTTGTGAGAGTCAAATTCATAAATTAAAACCCACCGATTCCATGGATATTCTTCGGGGAACCTCTGAAAGGTTTGCGAAACCGGATGATACCTTTCAGTTGCAGGCATCCAAATGTTGTAATGATACTTGAAGGTGTTGTTTTTTTTGTTGGTTGCATTTCTAGCAATGTAATCCACAACTTCGACTGAATCAGATGCAGAGTTAAAAGAAATAATGTGAAACCTGTGACCCATACTTAGGACATGTCGAATGTTATTTGAATCCGAGGAACCGGCTCCATCGTCAGACCTTTTTGCAAAAGGACTTTGTGGCGCCAGTTGGAAGCCCTGTACAATTCTTTGTCTCACCATTTCCATTAGCAGCTCAGAATGATTTGTGTAGTAAGTCAAGTCCATAGCATCTAGGTTCAGCTGATAGTGCCTAAAGGAATATTTGGATTCATCTTCGAGTTCTTTCTGGGTCGGATAGACGTCAATAGTGACTGGGAGAATTGCCGGTTGTATAAGCGACTTCCAATTTGGACCAGCGCGTCTTTTGAACTCAATCTCTCCTTGAGGAAATACATGTGACCATCTTCTAGAATTGTGGGTTCTCTTCGCAAGAATCTCTTCTTCGTCCTGTTGGCGAAATGGATTTAGCACCCATTGTTTGCCGCGAGAATGATGGGAAGTTTGTGCCCGTTGTGCACGAGATACACGCCTTGTCCTGGTCTTCGATTTGGATCTCCTTTCCTTTACTGGGCTGTAATTCAGACCAGCGTGCTTGAAGCTTGCAGTGTTTAATTCTTTGTGAGTTGGAGGAGATGCTGAAATCACGTTCTCTTCTTCAATGGATGTATTCGATTTTGACTGCACATGTGCAAACGCGTGTTAATTTACCACATCTTTCATTGGTGATTCGTGCAAGCAAACTAAAGACATGTGGTTTACAACATACCTTTCGCAGGCCGCTACTTAGAGTAGGAATGTACATTGAAGGGTTGGGCGACCGAGAGAGAGCCGAAACCCCATGTCTCGACACACTTAGTCCCAACCCCAACCCCAACACATCGTGGTCATCAAGAGTATATGCAAGGGAAGAAGGGCGAGCATGGATGTTGTACAGATTATTAGAGCTCATGACCATCGACTTCTTCAGCCTAGAGACAGCGAATGATTCATTTCTCCGCGCATTGATTGGGGCTATTTTTTCTACGGGTTTTGTCTCAAATTCATTTATTGCAGCTCCGATACCACTTTTTGTAGGGACAGCTTCTAATGAGTTGTGAGAGTTATTCCTACTCTTGATTCTTTTCATCACGATGTTAGTTCAATGAGAATATATGAAATCGGGAGGTTCAAAAGCTTTTCAACTTACAGAGGTTTTCCTTGAGTATGTCGTGAAGTCTCAACTTCGACATTTTCTAGCTCTGGTTCGTGGTATTGAACACTTTCATCAAATGCATCCATGGCTTTTATCATTGCTTCCAAGGTGTACAGCTTCTCATTTCCGTATGATGCGGAGACGGAACTTCCACATGACGACACAACTGAATTAGATCTGCTGCATTTCTGTGACGCGACATCATCGGCATTATCCAAAGATGCTTGACTACTTGTTTTTATCATAACACCACCTTGATCAGCAGTAATTGTTTCTGGGGGAATATCCAACGAGGGGGCTTGTTGGATCTGAATATACTTCAATGACGGTGATGCATGATGGATGTTGCCTGGTGATTTTCCCAATATCATTGTGAGGTTGTTGGCAAAAACAGAAGATGGCGTTGAGGAATACGAAGTCAAATCACTATTGGATCCAGCATGGTTGGTTTGCAGACCAGACACATTATTACCAGCACTCAAGCTTTGGGCAGGGCTTAACTCCGGCTGGTCAAGGTCGAGTGAGTTCCATTCCTTTTGATCTCTCCGTGAGCTCTCTTCAATAATATTCGATATATCTGTCCTATTCTTTCCCCCAACAAGACCAAATAATTTAAGCTGCGATAGAAGGGCAGGAGGAGTGCCACCAGTTGAAGAACCTCTGTTTCTTGGGCGACAGGCTTCTAAAATATCTTCGAAATCTCTTCCAAGGACCAAATGTTTCTGCATTGGTAGACCTTTTAAATGCCTATTCGAGGATTCCCTTTTGATGGAATTTTTTGTTGATTTTTTGTCATGAACTATGAATCCGTTCGCCAAGGTCTTAAACTTGGGACGTTCAGTATCCACTTCGCCACTGCTTGGTAATTCTACATTCCGATAGGAAAGCAATGGTATTAGGAATAAAACGAGACGAAGAAGAGCTTGCAATAACATCAAACTTACCCGAGGTATAAGGCTGCTTCGGATTAACATTATCGTAGTTCACATAAGACAAATGCATCCAATGCGGTATCTCAAAGTAGGCACGCCAGTCGTTGTCGAAATCGTTAGAAGCATCTTGGTCTTGACTGTGAGAATCTGCAGTTTCCTGTACCAAAGAGTTTAACAGCTTTTCAAAGATGAACACGTAAGTTTAAAGGTTGCATACAATCTACTTACCTTAAAAAGCATGAACGGAGCCAAGTGCAATGGAGGTAACCCCAACGAAAGCAAGTCGCTTCCTGTTGAACAACAAATAACAAATGTTAATAAAGTGACTTGATTCAAAACTTCCCACGCACCAGTCAACATACCAATTCCGTTATCCATCATTCTCTGTTTTGTGATACCGGCAAGGCCTTTGTCTACTTCAAAGACTCCAGATCCTGGAGAAACAAATAGTATACTATTTCCACAACGTTGCAAATCGCGATCTATGAAATGAAGCTGTAGCATGTTGAGCGCAGTGTTAATGGCTTCAAGAATGTTTCCTTGCGCAGCGAAGGACGGAAGCCTGGAATAGTCAGATGTAAGTTTCCAACCGGCTTCTGAAGGATATCTAATGAATGCCTTCTTCATCATTGTTACCAAAGATTCCCAGTCTGCACGAGTTTCATTCTCAATGACAACTTTGAAGTAATCCTTTCGGTACGAAGGAGGTCAGAAAATAAAGTCATATTACGTATATCAATTCCACTGAACAAACAACACATTTGCATACGTACCTCATACAGTCTTCCGTCAACATCTTTTCGTATAGTTTCGGACTCACGTCCTTGAAGATTCAATGCTTGACCACTGCTTTTGTTCGGAGTAATGAAAGTTCTGGAGAAGAAAACAACAGTCAATGAATGACTTGCCTGCCAATCAAGTGTGTCAAAGTACAAGTCAGAAACATTTTTAACGAACATAGTTTGGAAACAGGATGCAGTCTTACCTCAAGAGCTTTCCATTCTTCAAACAACCTTTCAATCAATTTCAGATGATTAGTCAAAACATTTTACTTCGCACTATGATATTCATATGCACATACTTACTTGAGTGCAAAGGAAACAAATTTATCAAAGTAGATCTCACATCCTCCCTCTTCGAGTGCACCGCCCGTTTCCTGACTACCTTCATAAGGAGATGTGAAGTCCCACATTTCTGACGATATCTGAACGAGCCAAATTATTCGTGCACTTCGACTGCGACACGTAATTTTTGTGTCTTCTGTGATAAAGCCAGACTTGATTTCTTCGTTTCCATTTCTTATATCCATTACGGTTCCTCTAATGCCCTCACTGGTAAGCCTTTCTCCGGCATATATCCACTTCCCTAAAAAATAGTGTTGAAATTGATACTGTAATTGAAAGGAGAAAAGTGTTGGTGAGCGTTCTTGGACTACTTGCATTGCATTTTCAGCAAAAGAACATACGACTACTATTCTGTTTTTCAACATACCATTTCTCCGCGTGAAATAAACTGATCCTTGATAGTCATCTAAAGAAAATGTGAACGTGAGCTCAAAGAATATGTACCATGGGGCACAAACCTGAACACAAATTGTTCATAAAGCTTACCGTTACATAATCAGCTTGACACGAACTCTGCACATTTGCCTCCTCCTTCTTGTCAAATTTTGTAATTGTTACCATATCATAGGATGATAATTCATACAAATCTGCAACTTGCCTCAAGATACTGATCTGTGTTCTACCTCCAGCTTTTAGTGCTTTGAGACTTTTATCTGTAATCTCCGCGACAAATCTCAAGCGCAAATTGTGCGTTTTGGATATCGCTTCGAATGGATCTTCCACTTTAGAATGATAACCATCATCGCCATGTGATGCTGAACTCCCCAGAGATGAGATGCGACTATGACTTCCTTCATGAGTGGATGTTGGAAGTTCACTCAATTCCACAAGATCTTTTGAAGAAGGTTCAATTACACCCAAACCTTTATCTATGCTACTACTACTTTTTTCCACTACATCTCCTTCTGACGAATCTACTCCTTCTACCAGTCTTGACGTGGTTACATCCCAACGATTCTGTGATCCACTTTCCGGGTGAAATCCATCAGATAAATGTTTTGGTTTCAATAAAAGAGGAACAGATGGCATTCGATCCATCTCCGTTTCCGTTTCAATACCCCCACCATCCAACGTGCCACTTTTGCGAGATGAGAGACTTAATTTGGTTGAAGCATTTGGAGAGCTTGCAGAATGCTTGGGCGAAGCAACCAACGACGAAGGTGCCGCATTACCACTGCTACTAACACGTGGCACGATGGGCGGCCTAGACGAAGATTTGGTTCTTTCCCTATTTGGATCAGAAAGTGGATGAAAGATTGACGATGAAGATATTTGTGGCTGTAATGCGGAAGCTGCTTTAGCCAACAGCTTGGAAGAACCGCTCACGCTCAAATTATTTTTGCCTTTACCATCTGGTGAAGATTGAACTTGATTTGGTTTCTTATCCCATACTTTGATTTCAATAATGTCACCAGGTTGAATTGTCGCATTTTCAGCCGATCTCATAATTGTCGAGGAATCATCGTTTGTAAATCCCTGTCCGGGAACTGGTGTTCCAACTATTGGCGATGCAATCGAATTGGATGGTAAGATTGGAGACGGAGGTTGTAAGGATGAAAATGGTGTTGCATTTGATTGAAAACTTGTATTTCTACTGTGTTGTCCATTGCTCGATGCGCCGTTGCTCCCTTTGGTGATAAAGACATCAGGGTTGATTGCAATTTCTACTCCATCAAATGTTAGAGAATCATGAACACTAAGAGTGACAAGATTGCTTGAAATGCTTGAAGATGGCTGCATGGTGCTCTAACAAAATTGTACAGTGCTGTTATCGATCTTCTGATAGTTGCTTTATACGGATACGCCTGCTGATTCCTTTAGTCCAGCTCTTTGCACATTCAACATGCAGACTTTCAGTATAAGTAAATCAGTCAGTCGCAAGGAGAAAGGATAGAATGATTTTAGTCGAATTTGAAGTGTTCAAGGGGGTTGGACAGGTGTGAAATAGGTTGGTGGTTTGTAAGTAGAGTCTTCTATTTAATTTTTAGAAGTCTGAAGTCTGAAGTGAAGATATTGAATACTTGTGTGTACCCGAGGTATGAATGTTTGAATGTGCATACTTTGGAGTGTTTGGGCAAGGTTTGGGAGTGTTGAAAAGCCGCCCGCGTGCCACAGCTGCTTCAAACAGGCAGGTTAGAAGCCCCATCAATTCTGTGTTTCGAGAGTGTTTCGAGATTACACTCACACATTTCACAAATTTGAACCTTTGAACCTTTGTAAACTGTAAACCATAAACCATACTGGTACCAGCAGTAGACTACCGAATATCTACATTCATTGTTGCAATAAAAGATGGCAAAGTCAAAGGAATCAAAGAAATCAAAGTCAAAGCAAGAGGTCCAAGAGTCGAAGTCTCCAGCAGAATTCTTTGCCGAGAACCAGGCGATCGCAGGCTTCGACAACATGGGTAAATCTTTGTACACAACCATACGTGAACTAGTTGAAAACTCATTGGATGCATGCGAAAGCGTCAATGTTCTCCCCGATATTGTGCTCAAAATCGAAGAAATGACACAGATCGATTTCAATGAACTACGAGGTGTGCATGGGAGTGGAGGTAAATCTGGAGCTGTTGATGAGGGGTTATTCAAGAAAAAGGGTGCCACTGGGAACGGCAGTGCTGTCAAAAACGAAGGCTCTGAGAGTGCACAGAAAAAGAAAAAGGGTGCCAGGAACGAAGATGCGTACTTTCGGATTACAGTCAGAGATAATGGATGCGGGATGTCACATGATGCGATACCGAATCTGTTAGGAAGAGTCCTTAGTGGATCCAAATATGGAGTAAGGCAGACACGGGGAAAATTTGGTTTGGGAGCGAAGTGAGTTATGTTATTTCATTTTCCCGTTTTTACGTCAACTTCTATATTATTCTTATCGACTTGCCTTATCTTTGATCAGGATGGCACTCATCTGGTCCAAAAAGGTTAGCCCCAATCAATTCTGTGTTTCGAGAGTGTTTCGAGATTACACTCACACATCATTTCACAAATTCTCTCATCTATTCCAAAAAGTCGACCGGTGTACCAATTAGAATCAAAACTTCACACATCAAATCTCAAGAATATGTGAGCACCTGTGTGCTCGACATTGACATATATAAGAATGAACCTAAAGTCATCGAGCACAAGAAGCAAAATAATACAGATGAATGGAGGGGTACAGAGTTTGAAGTCATTATTGCGGGCTCATTTTCTTCATACAAGGCAAGGATTGTTCAATATTTACAGCAGTTGGCCATCATTACACCCTACGCTAAACTTGAAATGCAATACTCAAATAAAAATGACGGAAAGAAGGATATGACCATTCGGTACGACAGGAGAAGTGAACAAATGCCACCTCCTGCACGAGAAGTAAAACACCACCCAAGCAGTGTGAACAACCTCCTCGTTCAACAATTAGTGGATAAGTCGAAATCCAAGACATTGCTCAAATTTTTCTGCGACGATTTGAGTGGTGTGAGCCCATCCATTGCGAAACGTGTGATTACAGAGCTAGGAAAGGGATTCGACGAAGATATGAAACCGTCCGAGTTGGACAACAAACAAATTACTCGGCTCGTACAACTCTTGCGTAGTGTTGAACTATTCAAAGCTCCGGATGGGTCTTGTCTTTCTCCTCTTGGAGAATATAATCTGAACCTTGGGATCCGAAAGGTCATTGAGCCAGACATTGTAGCGACAGCACGAGATAAACCGAGTGCATACGAAGGTCATCCTTTTATTGTCGAGGCTGCTATATCACTCGGAGGTAAATCTGCAAAAGAAGGAATCAATGTCATTAGGTTTGCTAATAGAATTCCTCTCCTTTTCGAAGCAGGAGCCGATGTGTCAACAAGAGTAGCACAGAGTAAAATCAAATGGAGCAGCTACAAAATAGATCACAAGAAGGACAAGATCTCTGTATTTGTGAGCATTGTATCAACAAAAGTGCCTTTCAAGGGAACGGGGAAAGGTGAGGATTCCATTGTTTATGTATACTATATGATCATGTGTCTGCAGAGTGTCAGCAGTGAAAGATGAGATTACACCTATTTGAGCATGATAATCTCCGGCAACTTTTACGTTTCTTTCTTGAAACTTGAATGATTCTTCTAACACCTCCTATCACTTCGTGTTTGTGCATGTGTTTAACTTATCGACAGAGTACATTGGAGATGATATTACTGAAATCCAAATATCTGTCAAACGAGCTCTTCAATCTTGTTGCCAACAGCTGAGATCACAGCTCACAAAACGCAATGCATTACGAGATGCACTTCAACGAAAAAATCGCCTCGTGAAATATATTCCTGATGCAACAAGATCTATCTTTGGTATGCTTGATACTCTTCGTAAACGCAAAGCCGAAGAGGCCGAAGGGGAAGTCCGAGTTGCGTCTCCACGGAAATTAGCTCGTAGACCAGGCGAGACAGAAAGGATAGATAGTGAAAATGCATCAATCATTCAGCAGCTGAATAATGGTGTCATAACAGAAGACGTTATTCGAGCTTGTCTCGCTGAGGCGATCGAAGCTCAGCAGGTATCTATTGATGGAGCAGATCACGGAAATGGAGAGGACAAGGCGAACAGCAAAGTTTCTGATGCTCAACCAACATTCCTTGTACCAATCCAAAATTTGGACGATAACAGTTCAGATATTCACCACGAATTCTTCGTATTTAGGCCAATGCATGGCAATTCTTTGGAATAGGCTGTAACTACCGTGAACAAAATGTAAAAACACACTGTTCTACAAATTGAATCTCATTTCTATAAAAATCTTTAAATCTAGAAAGACAAAGATCTCTTCCTGGCTTTCTTTCCACCATGCGTGCTTCCCTCCGTCTTGGATTGCGCAACATTCCCATCCTTATCAGCACTAATGCCTTGATGCAGGAGAAAGGCTCCGAGAGCTCCGAAATATCCTTCGTGTTCTAAGAATAAAGCTTCCATCTTCCCTCGTGACCAGTAATTGATCGCGTAGGATAGACGTTGTTGAGAGATGATATTGTGACGAAGGAAATTGCCCACAAAATAAATACTCTTGGTACCATGCAGCTGGGCATTGAGATATGCTACCTGGCCAATGTTATTGGTGACCATAAGTAGCAAAGCTCGTGCCAGATCTTCTTGCTTAAGTCCCGCAGCGGGGTCTTGCTTGGCAACAAGTTTCCCAAAAGAGGACGCGACAATATCAGCTGTCAGCCCTAGCTTATCCAGTGCATTGCTATCTTTGCCATAAATATCTCCAACCATCCTATCATTAGAAAGAAACAATACGATGAGAACATTTGTGCACACGCATAGTAGATGGAAACCATTGCAATACTAGCAAACTTACAAGTCAACTTTGGACGGATCGCCTCTTTCAGCAAGATTCAACACACTTTCAAAATCCTCAACATCCGTCAAGAGACGACAGAGCCCCCAGTAGGTACCACCACCAATTGTTGATCCAGAAATACGTTCATGCTTTCGTGGTCCATCTACGCGCAAGACACTGACACCAGTCCCGATCATGACGAGAAGGTATGGATAAGAGTCGCTCTTTGCCACGAAATCTCTTTGAACTTTTCTTGACCACCAGTATTGATCCAGACTCTTGTTCTTTCTAGTTGACTTTTCATTACTCGGAGGAGAAACTGGATTTTCTTCTTCGTTGCAGGGTATGGGGAGACTAGACTCCTCTGTTTGATTACTCACAGATGGCTGGGATTGTTTCGAAACACTTTGCAGATTATCTTTTTGATCTGCTGTCTTGTTACTTTGATCCTTCTCATTATCTCCTTTGGGAAGAAACGTATAACACTCTCCTACGACATCTGAAAGAATAAATTGCATACCTGCAACTAAACTGTCTAATTCATCTTGTTTCGCAATTTCAATTCCTGTTGTTTGTTACATTATTTTGTAGGGTACAAAAGTGTGAGACATCATGTTCTTCGTCGAATCCTCTCTTCGTGAGATGACTTGACTATGGACACTTACCAAGCATCTGTTCCCACTTATCACTATATTTGTGCGCACCTCCACCAGTTGCCCCCATCTTGGATATGTTCAAATGCAAGTCATTGACCTGAATCAGATCCATAGCTTGTGGCAGAAATCTTGTTTCAAATTGTATGAAATGAACTTCGCCGCCCAAAGCCCTAGAATAAAAGGACAGACTTTTATCCTTAACATCAGTATCATATGTATCTAATCTGTTGGCAAATTCGTAAAACCGATCAAGCGCCTTTTCCCGCTTTGCCTTCTTTGAGGTTAAGTCAAAAAGAGAATGCGATCGCTTCATCGAAACGTCTGGCGCATTACTTGGTGAATGCAGTGGATACGTAGTACTTTGTAAGTCATCCTCTGAACAAGATTCATGAAAACCTAAATTTTCAGAAGATGCTCGAAAGTGCTGAGCTGACTTTGTCCGACAAATATCATCATTAGGCATGGACATTTCATCCAAGAAACTCTCCGATGTTTTATACATTGTGCGAGGGCTTTGACCCCTTCGCATATTTTCTGAACTATTGTGATCCTCTCTCTTTTTCTCAAAATAAACAAGTTTTGACAATGTTCCTCCCACATCCAAGCCAAATATAGATCCAATACATATTTCCTTAACTTCTTCGTGATGAGAATTGCTCAAATCAAGACTTGGATTTTCATGAATTCCATGCAAGGAATTATCATCAATACCATTTGAATTTTGCTTTCCTACATTTTCCTCAGTTGTATGCTTACTAGTTTCATTTTCATTCTCTTTTGACAAATGCTTTCGCAATGATTCCCATGGCCATCTCATTCGTTTCTTTGAGGGCAGTTCTCCAATAAAGTTTTGACTTCGATTTAATATTTTGTCAAGCAGCAATAGTGAAGTCCGCCTTGAGTGTTCAATTAACGATTCTCTTAATTCTAAAAGTTGTCTATTCAACACTGCTTCATTTGTTTTCCATGGGTTGTAAATGATGGATGATGGCGACGTGGGTTCTTTTTCTTCATGCTGTTGTTGTTGTTGCTGCTGTTTTGGTTGGCTACGATTGTCGTCTGGATGCAATCCAAAGCCCTTGTTATGTTCCATTCTACGTCTCTTTTCTCCCTTCCACGTATTCCTGTACCATGCTGCAAAGCTCCATAGCAATGATGTAGATACTGCACCAGCAAGAAATGCATTCCGAACTATTATGTTGTCCTTGGAAGTGTTCATCATTCTTTAAGGATTTGAATTTGATTATACTGTTGTGGTTTTAGATAGATGTTTCTCTTTGCTGCCTTTTCGACAAAACTATCAGGTTCATGGGATAAGCAGTTTGGTAAATTAAAGT